>Ga0209337_1003478_pt1 | contig 11140 bp, 10 predicted proteins | sample LinPmetageLP53_FD_184044 | JGI IMG/M metagenome (GOLD analysis project Ga0209337, IMG submission 184044) | Marine viral communities from the Pacific Ocean - LP-53 (SPAdes) (version 2) | ecosystem: Environmental > Aquatic > Marine > Oceanic | place: Pacific Ocean | collected 2010-02-08 | reverse complement strand
GTCGGATCTCTTGATTGTCTACGTACTCCGCTTTAGCTATGTAGTACTTACCTACGTGTCTGTACCAGTACTCGTGGTTTACAAATTGCATGCCTCTATTTCTAGATAGCTCTAAAGACAACAGGTACTCGCTACCCTCAACTGCTCCAACAGGGGCATAGTTGTTCACAGAGCTCTCGTCTCCATCATAGAAGTTCTTAGCTTTATTCTCGTAGTCAAACCTTGCTATCTTACGTATACCAAAACTGTACTTGTAGTTAAAAGGGTTTACAACAGTCATATCCGTTAGTTCACCCGTTTGGCGATCCATCATGTATCTACTAGGTTCTACTATAGGTGAACTTGCATCACCAGATATATAAAACGTTGAGTACTTAAAGAACTGAGCGTCAGCAGTAAAGCTGGTTATAGCTAGTATTAAAAACAGTAATATTCTCATTAAAATTTATTTACTAATAATTTATTTATAACCTCTTGAATCTCTTCTTGCTTAGCTTTTATGCTAAAAGATATATCAGCCTCAAAGCGTTTAATCTCTACGCTACCATCGAAAACTATCAAAGTAGGTACAACAGAGATTTTATGTTTACCTTGAGCTTTCTTATCCTCTGCTATATCTATTTTTTTGATCTTACAGTCTTCTAAGTTATCTACCCATGCTACATCATTAGATGAGTTCCACCCAGCATTAAAGTGAACCACTTTGACTTGGGTAAACGCAGTTGAGCAAATCATTATAGCTAAGACGCACAGTAGATACCTAGTCATTTTAGGTCATCTATTTTATCCTCCATTCTACGTATGTTAGTCTTTATCTCGTCTACGGATTTCTCTGTGTTCTCTATAGATAGCCTAATGTTTTGGTCCTTCATATCAAACTCCATTCGAGTTACATCTGGAGACGGAGGTTCTGGTAGAAGCTTAGCTTCCTCGATGTCCGCCTGCAGAACAAACCACATCGAAATAATAGTTACCATCCCAGCTCCGATCGCTAACAGCGTTTTTATACTAACTGTAAAACCTGTATTTTCGTTTAATTCTTTAGCCATTATATAACTTTGTATTTAGTTTTCCCGTCTTTCTTATAAGCTTTAAGACATCTTTGTCTGTTGTCATCTTCGTTGACATAGCTTATGTGTATCCACGCTGGATTATTGTCATCTCCAAACTCCCATATCATTTGATCGAACTGGAGGTGGTATCGAGCATACTTAAACATTTCCGCGTTTAAGTTAGTGAACTTGCCACCATACGTATCGTCTATGTCCATAGCTTGTCCATAGCAGTGCTGAGATTTCTTAGCCCCTCCTATAGCCACGTTAAGCTCCGGAGATCTGTAGAAGCTATTAATTTTAATTGGGCCTCCAACCCATTCCCTTAGTGGCTCAAAAACCTTTTCAGCTATAACTTTCATGTTCTCTAACTGATCCACATCTGGTATATTTTCTATACCTCGTCTAAGGGCTGTGTTGCTTCTTGTAGCTTCTGTGTAGCTAATATGCTTGCTTATTTTATCCATTATTTTATAATTACTGACAATGGTGTTGAGGCGTTTAAACCCGTGCCAGTTGTGGTTAAAAATAAACCCAGCACGCTGTTATCAAAAGATAAATCATCATCTAATAATAACGTCACGTTACTCGGTATTGTTGTTTTCACTATGTAGGCTTTTACCTCGGCGCGGTCTTGTAGAAATAGCTCCACAACTACTTCAGCGCTGCTCGCGTTAGCTAGACTCACAGAGCGAATGTTTCCGCTTCGCCCACTTATAGCTTTAAGAGTGGTTGTACCACTTGTTGTTATATTGAGTAATCCTCTTTGCATTTTATACTGTAATTATTTTACCTATATTAGCTGTTGCAGTGGTATTTACTTTACCTATATTCGCTGAGGTAACAGTGTTTACCGCATGGTCATAACCCGTCGATATCGTGGTGATGCTTAGGTGTGGTCGAAGTGTTACGGTGGAACTATTGGCGAAAGTACCACCGTGTGCCTCTGTTAAAGAGTTAGTCCAACCAGGTGGGATAGTTCCAGGAACAGGAGCAACTGGAGCATTATATAAATAGTCATAACTATAATTAACTAAACAAATAACAAGCCAATCATTGTTCCCTATATCTGTTAACGCCTGTGTATTTAATGTGAAAACATTTCCTACCGTACCGGTCAACCAGTTACTTGAAAAATTACTACTGGAATATGTGGAGTACTTAACGACGCTACTTTGACCCGCCATAGAGGAGGTTGCTAAACCACCACTACCAGTGATTTTATCAAAATCACTCAAGATCAAATCTTGTCCAGGGGTGGTTCCATTTACACCTCCTGTTCCAAAAGCTGTAGACTTTACAATAGCAAACCCCCCTTGAGCAATAGTTTGATTAGCAAACCCATATAAGGTTAACGTTGCTGAGGCGTGAGTGCTGGTTATAGAGGAGACATCAAAAGCTATGAAAGTGCGTCCAAAGAAAGTATTCCCAGCGGTACCGCCCCTTTTGTACAAAGTAGCGGCCATAGAGAACCCCTCATTATGAGTGGCACTAGTGTCGTTTATATAATACCCGGAACTAGCGGCCCTAGCATTTTGAAAACTAACAGTACTTTTAGCTTTTATGTACCCATCGTTATCTTCAGCGTATATTTTTATTATTGCCATACTAGTCTATTTCTACAAATGTATTATCTGGATTGAACCAAGCTGTGTCACTTGAAGAGCTTGTTAAATATCCTATGATTCTAGCGGTGTGAGTGGAGGTAATTGGGGCCTCGTCTGTTGCTTGACCCGCTGTTGAATGTAGAAAAAGCGTTGCCCCTATCGATTCTCCAGATGAATAAACGTCTACAAGCTTAACTATGCCTCGTAGCAATATTCCATCAGAAACAGCTGTCCCTAAAGCTACCCCTAATAAGCCTCTCGCGGCGGCTGAATTAGGATTGCCCGAGTTTGTGAGTGTCCACTGCCCAAGGCTAGAAAGATAATATATTGTTCCAGGTACAGTAGATGTTCCATTTGGTACGCTTCCCCAGTATACTATATCACCTTGACCTCGGTCAGAGGCATTAGAAGTTGCTGTTGGTGACATCTTAAAAGACCTACTGAAGTAAGAGTCTCTAAGCGTGTCTGGGCTTATTACCTTAGTGGTGTCTGTACCATCTTCTACTTCCGCTGTGGAAGCAAAGGTAACCGTAGCATCTGTTCCATCTGTTCCATTAACGCCAGCTGGTATACCAAACTCAAATACTTTAGCGGTGTCAGGCCCCGATACGACTACCGTCGGTGTTGAGCCCGCAGCTATACCAGATGCAGATGCAGTCCCGAATCCCGCGGCAGCTCCGTTAGATCCATTGGTTCCAGATGGTATGGTAAAAGCTAAAGTTTGTGCCGCATTGGTCCCGCCGGAGGTTACTCCAATCGCACCCGTTGAGGCCGTTATAGCTCCGAATCCTGCCGGTGCCCCATCACTTCCATCCTCACCAGCCTCTCCTGACGGTATACTGAAAGCTAATGTCTGTGCAGCGTTCGTGCCTCCTGATGTAACCCCAATTGCACCTGTTGAGGCTGTTATAGCCCCAAATCCTGCCGGTGCTCCATCTTGCCCGTCTGTTCCGTCTGTTCCAGATGGTATGGTAAAAGCTAAAGTTTGTGCCGCATTTGTACCTCCTGACGTAACGCCAATCGCACCTGTAGAAGCTGTTATACTGCCAAAACCAGCAGCAGCTCCAGCCTCTCCTGCTGGGATTGAAAACGCTAGAGTTTGAGCTGCGTTCGTACCCCCGGCTGTCACCCCAATTGCACCAGTGGTGGCCGTAATAGCCCCAAATCCTGCTGGTGCCCCATCACTTCCATCACCGCCATCCGTTCCGTTAGTACCATCTGTTCCGTCAGCACCGGGTATGCCGACTACCCCTACAACAAAACTAGCTAATCCAACGCCCGTGACAACAGACGAACCACCTGTTGTAGTACACGAGACTGTTAAAGTGTAATACGTAGTATTGTCTACGCAGGCTGTTATAGTACATGTTACGACGCCTCCGTTATTACTTGGGAATTTTAGCGTGCTTGGATGGTTAGAACTATCCGTAAGTTGATCAAAAAAGCTAGATCTATCAACAGCCGCTGCGTCATTATTATATATTTTTATAGCCGTGACAGTTGCCCAAGAGCCGTTATTCGTGTGCAACTCTCCGTTGCTACTGGGTGTAGCGTTGCTAATACCAGTAATAACATACACAAAGCTAGCCAGCGAGGTTATCTCTTTAGAATCTACATATGCTTTTACAGACTGCTGAGATGGAGCTTGAGTATCGCTATCACTAGCCATGTTATCCTCGTCTATAAGGGTAGGTTTAGCGGTGTTGTTTGTGATCGCGGATGCTTGAGATCCTGATATAGTGGTTGTGGAGTTTGGTAAAGCATTAGTAGCCAATGTTCCCTGAGCTGCTGTAGCGTATGCTGTAGATGCTGTTATAGCGGCGGTACCTAAGCCTAATGTTGCTCTTGCTGTTGCAGCATCAGTATCATCTACTAATGAAGCTCCAAAAGCGCTTATTGTCGTGCTAGCAGGTAACGCTAATGTTTGGATATTCGCGTCCACCTCTGAGTCCATCAACGCTCCCGCAGCAGTTACGTTAGCCGTATTTGTAGCTGTTGCATCTGTTGGTGCAAATGATGTTGGTAAAGTACTTATGTCAACGCCATCCACCGTTCCGGCAATGACTAAATTACCTGATATATCAGCGTTACCGTTTATGTCTAAGCTACCACCTTCTACTTCACCTAATATAGATGCTTTACCTGTAGTTCTAAAAGTGGTGGCAGTTGTTGCGTTCCAATTAGTGGTGGGACTTTTTGAGAAGAAACTACTACTTGTAGTTAGACTCATTCCCCAATCAGTAACCCAATCAATGCCGGTACTATAACCCTCATTTCCATGGACTTTAGCTACATGAATAGTAGGATAACCCCAAGTTGAATCAGTTTCTCCAATTGCAATACACCTTCTGTTGTTAGTTCCATCGTTTCTCCAACCAAGATAAACAGACTTAGTATTACTACCTATTACTGTAACACCCACATTGTGCCACATAAGTGCACTAGTGTCACTGTTACCACCAGCGTTCCAATTGTGACCACCGATTATAAGTTTAGTAGCATTAGTGCTATTATACTCGTATATGTCTATTTCCATATACGTCATATCATAGTTGCTAAGCGTGCCTGGTAAGTCAATTACAACTTGACCTACTGTAGAGTTGTTTGCTGCTCCCCATAATGCATTTTCACCTGGATATGCAATTTTAGGATAACTATCGTCACCTATTCCTAAATGACCATGCACTATAGTTTTATCTGTTAAAGCATTTCCAAGTATTGTATTGCCACCTACAGTTAAACCACCAGATATAGCAGCGTCACCGTCTATATCTAAGCTGCCACCTTGCAACTCACCAGTTACACTTACATCACCATCCCCGTAAGATAAAGTATTACCATCTCTCTGCCATTGAAAATCAGAGCCCATGTTGTACAAAGTCCCGTCTTGGTCCAGTAAACCTATAGCCTCAACCGAGTAGTAGTGAGTGAAATTTTGGCTAATATAGTGGTTCCATGATACCATCTGATTGCTACCATTAACAGCTATTTGAGGCGTGTTATTACCTACACCCGCGCTGGTATCGCTTGAGCTCACTAACTTAGTCTCCCAAGCGCTATTGCTATTGTCATACCACACTAACCACAAAGAACCCGTTTTATGGCTTGTACCAGTTGTCGTTTGCCTAACTTTATAGTGGTACTCGACATCTAAAACAGAGGTGCTATCTTTCCATTCTATAATACCACCTTTAGCTATTTTTAATGCGTCAGAAGGTATATTATCTGCATTATACCCCGCGTCAACGAAGTCAAAGTTATTTGTGGCTATAGACCCACTGTGCCAATTGAATCCACTGGCGGCTGAGTTAGACCCAAAGCTTGAATCGTAAAATTTTGCCATTCTATTATATTAAATTAAATTATCGATGCTACTACGCCGAGTAAGTAACACCACCATTTTCAGAATCATCAAGCTCATCGCCACCTATTTTAAGAATCGAGACGTGCACATTGGCAGCTGGCATATGGCTAAATACTATTTTCACTGTAGAGTTGTTTGTTTGCGTTACTTTAGCGAATATCTCTTCTCTAGCCGTACTTGTTCCCTCCCAAAGTTGTACAAGTAGGTTGTTTGAGCCTAGACTGTGAGTTATATTAGCTGTTAGAGTGTCAGCGAAAGCAGTTGCATTCCCTCCGGTTTGACCATCTGTGGCATCGATATCTATAGTAGCCCAATACGAAGATGAAGATCCCAAAGCGGTTAACTCTGTTTGGACAAACTGTGTTGTAGCAATTTGAGTAGTATTCGTAGTAGCGGCAGCTGTAGGAGCAGATGGGGTACCAGTGAAAGCCTGACTGTCGATAAGAGCGTATGTACTTAAATCTTGATCACCAGTAAACTCTGATAAATCACTTGTTAGAGCTACGGTACCACTAGCATCTGGAAGGTTGATTGCGTTTCCACCGCTGTTAGTTGGTTCATCTATAGAGAGTGTCGTGAACAAATCTGGATCGTTATCACCGGCACCCGCCTCGCCATCAGCTATAACCGTCGTACCCTCAAATTTAATAGTGTTATCTGTAACTATTTGTACCGTTTCGTTATGATATATAGTATCGCCCGTAACCGTTAAGTTACCTCCAATAGTAGTATGACCAGCTATAGCCGTGGTTGAAGCGGCTCCATGACCAATCTCTACGTCGATAATATTACCCGAATTTCCACCTGTCAACTGCAAACCTGGATCGCCAAGACGTGTTGCCGAACCGTTACTATTTGTTACATAGAAATTTAGTTGACCTTGTTCAAGATCATCGGTGGCTACAACGGCTTTACTTTCTATGCGGGCGAACTGTTCTAATCCGATATTAACAGCCCCTCCACCATCATCCTCCGTATTATTCGTTTGCCATACAAGCTCTCCAATTAACTCATTTGAGCCTGTTACCGCTGTGGAATCCTTAGCAAACTTCACTTTAGGTTGACCACCAGTATTAGTGGTGTATAACTCTAGGACGGGTTCTCCAGAGCTGCCATCTTGTAGCTTAAGCCCATTGGCATTAAATATAGATGATACGTTACCCCCTATCTTAGTTTCTATAGAAGAGGCTTTGTAAATATGTGAGTTATTAGCGTCATACCCTACGGTTATTTCTGCTCCAGATACTATACTTTGAGTACCACTGGCATTAACTCCCGGTAAGTCTATGCCGGCGGTACCATCGAAGCTAACGCCCCCTATATTCCTCGCCGTGGCTAACGCTGTGGCTGTAGCGGCTAATCCTGAAGTATTTTGACTACCTGTGCTATTTACCCCCGGTAAGTCTATGCCGGCAGTACCATCGAATGCGACTCCACCGATATTCCTAGCTGTAGCTAGTGCAGTAGCCGTGGCGGCTACTCCTGATGTGTTTTGATTACCTGTGCTATTAACTCCTGGTAAGTCTATGCCAGCACTACCATCAAAAGACACTCCACCAATATTCCTAGCTGTAGCTAGTGCCGTTGCTGTAGCCGCATTACCTGAAGTATCTTGATTACCACCAGAATTAACACCTGGTAGGGTTATATCGGCACTACCATTGAAACTAATACCACCTATGTTTCTAGCGTTTTGTAAAGTCGTTGCTGTAGCCGCGTTACCTGATATACTAGAAGAAGCTGGCACGTCGACCGTTATGGTGGTCCCAATGTTAGTTACTCCAGCGAGGCCGGATCCAACTATGCTAAAGTCAGCACTACCACCTGTGTCCTCGGCTTTACTCCCACCACCGGTATCTGTAGTGAAAGTAACCCCTGAGATATCCCCAGAACCAGTTCCGTAGCTCTCCGGGTTAGACCTAATATACTCCGCTATACCACCCGCTGTAACTAAAGACGTGTCATTTTCTGACCAACCAGTGGCTTGGTTGTCAGTACCACTATCCACTGTGCCCCCTGTTTGTACTGTAGCGATAGCTACGGTACCATCACTAGTGTCAAATGTCCAATTACCTGTTGTGGTAAACCCAGCCGTGGTAAGAACCCCAGCTTCAGTCGCTTGCATGTTAACAGCTCCAGAACCATCTTGCCAATCAAAGGTATTTGTTGTGTTAGCGTCGAGAGTGTCGATTTTAAACACCATACCAGTGCCTGCTTCAAGCTGTAAGCTACTACTGGATTTAATCGCGCCAGGTACCCCGAATTTTCCATCTGCTCCGAAAGTCCAAGTATTAGTCCAAACCCCAGCTGTATCCCCGGAGGTGTTTCCAACACCGTAAGGACTTGTTTTTATCGCAACCGCTCCACCTATACCTACTCCAGTGGGTTTACCACCGCGTATGAATAAATTACCCCCTGCCGCATCATCTCCAAACCCCTGACCGGCGGTAAGCCCTATATGACCACCAGCCCCATCATCAGTTCTACTTGTTCTTTGAATATCGAATTGAGTAACGTTGGTACCTATACCTAACCCCAATACATTCGCACTAGAAGCCGTTACAGACGCCATACCGGTTTGTATAAAGGTTTTAACCTTTGACATAAGGAGACTACGCATTCCACCACCTGTTAGGCCTATAGCGAGAAGATCGGTATCGACAGGTAAAGTGCTGTCCTCGCTTTTAGCACCCAAGGAAGTACTGCTGAAATCCATCTCCATAAAACCTGCATCAGTACCGGTTGGCTGAGTGAGTTTAACACCAGCTTTAATAGTACCACTATTATCAGCAAAGTCTAAACGCTTCCAAGTACCAGATACTGGTGGGAAATTTTCCGCATCAGCTGGATCACCCGCGCTTCCAGAGGTTGTGCAAATAAGGATAGTGTCTTTACTACTATCATATATCACCTGCCCCTCTATATCGAAGTGAATTGCCGATGAAGCTGGTATAGTGCCTGCGTATGTTTCTAAGACTAAGCCTTTGGCTTGGTTCCTCAGTAGATCTATGTCGCTATAAAATTTAGCCATAATGTTTTTTTTTGTTTATTCTAATTAGTTTAAGTAAGCTATACCGGCTACAGCAATGTTGTTTCCCCCGGCTTTAAATGTTACTTGAAGTTCAAGGTTGGATGTATATGATGTGGTGAACCCACCTAAAATTTCGTTTGTAGAAGCCTCTATGATTGTAACACTAGGAAATCTTCTTAGGTTGTGAGTTATAGTCCAAGTGGAAGCGGCTCCAACACTTCCACCAGCATCGTTCGCTGTATGAGTATAACTCTCTCCACTTAAAGGTTTCCAGTTAGAAACCGTATTCCAATCGGACCCACTGACCGAAGCTAGAGTGTACACATACGACATATCCTCATTGTTGATATAAGCGACGTACCCTTCAACTCTTAAGTCTTCAGATAGTAGATTACGCTCAGACACATTAGCGAATATACCATTGCCTTTAACTTGATTTTCTTCAAGTTTAACAATTGGCGCATTAGCGTTGTTATGTCTTACGTGACCTGGAAATATAGGCATAAGATTAAAATAATATTTTTAAAGTTGAATTCTGAGCAAACGCATCCGCGTATGTTGACCTGTATATTCTATAGGGGATGGTTACACCAAATGAGTTTTCTATACTTTTTTGTTGCCCGCTGTTAAAATCAGACAATACAGACTGGCCATTGTTATGTAGTATATTAGATATACTACCCCAATCGCTGGGGTATATTATCCATGTGTATTTACTAGCGGTATCCATGTCCGCGTCTGCTGTAGCTAGTATGTCGCCTTTAACCGCTAGATTTGAGTAAGCCCCTGATAACCCGTTCCATAAAACTTGTGCTTCAGCGTTGCTTGATATAGAGCTTATTAAGCTCCCACCTACCTTAACTCTATTTAACACAGTTACATTTATATAGTTGGATTGTATCTCTACGTTAGATCCGCTACCACTATCTATAGCTACTACATTAAAAGCATATACATCTCCAGATTTATATGTAGCGGATATATTAACAACGTCGTCAGTAACTACGTACGCCGAGGTTAACTGTTGAGCCGATGTGTTGTTGTCAGCCCCACTCTGAAACTCCGCTATATCAGTGGATCCAACCCTAAAATCAACAGAGGCATCAGTAGTTTGAGATGGCGTGGCTACAGTATACGTTAGCGTGGTTATCCGAAAATGCTGCCCTATTTCTACCTGTTGATCTTTAGCAATACTCACGTCAGCGTACCATGTGCTAGCGCTCGCTCTTTTAGCAAACGTTAAACTATTTAAAGTTATCGTGGTGTCGTTGTATGGGGTTAATATAGAGTCTAACACATTAGTGATAGTTGTCGCCGCTGATATTGTTGTATTTGCTATATGAGAAAAACCCCCGTCGTTATTTGTAACAGTTATAGCGTTATCTAAAGTTGAACCGCCGGTACCTGGAACAGGAGTGTCGAATTTAGTTAACTTCCCATCATTGTCGATCCCGACAACGTGATCTGAAGCTGAAACCTCAGATATATTCTCTATGTATACGTCATTGCGAAACCTAGTTACCCAATCCCATATGTGAGACCCTATCCATTTCACGTTAGAGCAATCTTAACAAGTGTACCGATTATTGCTACGAATATAATACCTGCGCTCCATTCAACAGTCTTCTTCCAACGAAGAACACCCTTAAACTGATCTATCAAAGCATTTCGCTCTGGTTCGCACATAACTCTGAACTCAGTGTTTTTATTTGTATTAACAATCAACCCATCCTCGGGGTCCATAATTTTATTATGTATGTCGTCAACTTTAGCAGCTAATCCATTTACGCACTTCTCTATCCGCTTCAACTCACCGTTAGGCTGGTTGGTGCGTATCTCCTTTAGCGCCTCAATTATCTCCTGCATTTTTTTAACTTCTTTAGTATCCCTCATGATAATCACTTACTTTTAGTTAAAGTTTAATCGTGGTAGTAGCATTTACCAGACTGATTCGCCGTTTTCATTTTACACCTATCTCCGTTAGGTTTAACGTGAGAGCATTGGGTTTTTTCTCCGTTAGCTCGTTGTGGAGCGTTCTCGTGTATAGTACAGTAGTTCCCTCCGTCTTTAACCTTTTTACCGCACC
>Ga0209337_1003476_pt1 | contig 11143 bp, 13 predicted proteins | sample LinPmetageLP53_FD_184044 | JGI IMG/M metagenome (GOLD analysis project Ga0209337, IMG submission 184044) | Marine viral communities from the Pacific Ocean - LP-53 (SPAdes) (version 2) | ecosystem: Environmental > Aquatic > Marine > Oceanic | place: Pacific Ocean | collected 2010-02-08 | reverse complement strand
ATTTATACAATGGAACAGAAGAAAGACCTTTAAGCACAGGATATTCAGCTTTAGATTCTATTTATAAATTAATGACAGGAACTTTTGCAGTTATAACTGGTATTCCTAATCATGGTAAATCTAATTTCCTAGACCAGATTTTAATTAATGCAAGTAAACTGCATAATTGGAAATTTGCTATATTTTCTCCAGAGCATTCAACACCCAGACATTTATCAAGATTAGTTGAAACACATGTAGGAAAACCTTTTTCAGAAGGTGCTACCAGAAGAATGCATCAAACAGAAATGAATGATTCTTTAAAATATTTAAATGAACATTTTTTCTTTTTAGAAAGTGGAGAGGAAAGACCTACAATAGAATGGGTATTAGATAAGGCTAGGATAGCTTGTATTAGAAATAGAATAAATGGATTAGTAATAGACCCATATAATGAAATAGATGTAACAGATAGAGGAAGCAAAAGAGAAGATGAACATATTAGAGATATAATTGCTCAATGTAAAAGATTTGCAAAGACCCATGATGTTTGTGTATGGGTAGTAGCACATCCATCTAAGATGCATAGAAACAATGATGGAACATATCCAGTACCAAGTATGTATGATATATCTGGCTCAGCCCATTGGCATAATATGGCAGATGTAGGGCTATGTGTTCATAGAAATTTTGATGAAGATAAAACTATAATTTATTTAAAGAAAGTTAGAGAGCAGGGACTATATGGAGAGATAGGAGAAGCTCTGTTTACTTATAATGTAGAAACAAAAAATTATTCAGAAGTAGTAGAGCAATCAGAAACACCTAAATATTGGAATGATTAGACCCAAGGAACTTTAGCACCACCATAGTAAGAACGAGCATGACCTTCTTCAATCATTCTATCACAAACATTAATCTTTCCGTATTGTGGGTGGTCAACTTCTGGTTCTCCAAGTATCCTCCCAAATTTTCCCTTACCATCTTTATGAGTAATGATAGTAAAAGTAGGAACACTTAATAGTTCAATAAGTCTATCTTTTGATGCTAAACCTAATTCTTTTTCTGCTAAATTTCTAGTGCGTGATTCTGGAGTATCTATACCCATCAATCTGACTCTTTGTTTTCTAAGCCAAACACCAAAACCCAAATCTACATCTATGTCAATAGTATCACCATCTACTACACGCAATAGAGTTGCTTTGTATCTATAATCCATTATTTATTCCTATTTATTTTATTTGTTACTAAGTCTATTTGAAAACTTTCAAACAATCCATTTTTTTTTAAATATAACATCATTAAAATTTGAATTTCTCTTGATTGTGATATTGTTGTTTTACCACTTACATATCTTCTAAAGTGTTGAGGAGTAATACCGAGGTGTTCAGCAAAACGAGTTTGCCAACCATTTTTAAATAAATAAACTCCTATAGATTTTAACTCTTCAACACTCATAGACATTTAAATTGTAATACTTCCCCATTGTTGATTGGTTATATATAACAATTTACCTCCTAATCTTTCTAAGTGTATAGACCTTTGTATATTTTTTAATTCTCTTGCTGTAGCTGTAATAGCTTGAATTAATCCATATTGTGTATAATCACCAGATATTTCTAAATTATCTTTTATTTCTTTTTCTTCAGAAACAGAAGTATTATATTCTCTACGTAAAAAAGTATAATTAATGTCTGTAAACTTTCTTTTTGTAGTATCTTTTAATTCTTGCAGATTATGTTTAAACCTAACTTCATCTTGCATGTCAATCATCATATCGCATATATCTGAAGTTAAATTTTCTGGTAATTCATAATCTTGCTTTATTGATTTAGAAGAAAATTTAGAAACAGTAATAGGCTTACCAATATGGTACTTGCTATTTATTGCAGATACATTAGGCAACATCATTCCGTTATCACAAACTAATCTATAAATAAGGCTTGTTGCACTAATAGAAGAAAATCCTAGTTCAGAGTTTCTTAAAACTATACCTCCAGTAACAACATCACCTTTTCTAATTTCACCTTCTAACTTAGGAAACTGTATTTTAACATTAGTTATTTCGTCATTATGATAAACACTTTTAACTTCAAAATCATCAATGATATATTGTAAATCATAAAATAATTCATTGTTATCCATAATTTTATAACGATTAGATAATAAACCTCTAGCTATTAATTTTTCTGAGTTCCATCTTAAAAATCTTGAACTATCTTTATTAGGCTCAATATAACTTCTTAATAAAACTTGTTTATTACTTGGAAAACTATTTAACCAATGATTAACATTAGTTTGCAAAAGTTTTTTAGAGTTACTAAGCATTTTTCTATAGTAAGGCATTGGTATATCTAATCTTTGGGCTAAATGAGTATGAAAAGTATCAGTAGCATGGTACAATTCACCATTGATATAAACATTGTTTTCATATTTGCCTAAAGAAACTGAATTAAGAGGAACAACTAAGTCATTCCTTTGACTTGCATTTTTAGAGATTTGAGAAATAAAATCTTTATATTTATAATACATGACATTCCTTTCTTGCGTTTTAATTTAGATTAAGTTAAGCTATATTAGCATATTATATGCTATTAAAGCAAATACCATTTATCATAGGAGAAAAAATGAGCATTTCAGAAATAAAACAAGTTAATACAAGTGATTTAAAACCCTATGAAAATAATGCTCGAATGCATGGAGAAGAACAACTTAAACAGATAGAAAAATCTATAAAAGAGTTTGGATTTACTATTCCAATTTTATTAGATGAGCATAACACAATTTTAGCAGGACATGGTAGGTGGAATGTTGCAAAAAGAATGAATTTAGAACAAGTACCATGTATGGTTGTATCGCATTTAAATGATACACAGAAGCGAGCTTATGTAATTGCTGATAATAAGATAGCAGAAAATTCTGAATGGAATTTTGATATATATATGTCAGAGATTAAAAAGCTAGATGATTTAGATTTCGATTTATCTTCTATTGGATTAGAAGCAGATATGACTCTCTCTAATTTTTCTCCTGATATTTTGCCAAATACAGTAGGTGTAAATGTATCAGAAAATGATTTTAATACAGCTCAAAACCAAATAAACAAACAAATAGATGGAGCAATGAGTCATAATAGTGAGTCTGGAATAGATGCAATATGTCCAAATTGTGCAACAGAGTTTACTGTAACTGGATTTTAATATGTTAGAACATAAACATTTATTATTAATGGCAGATATTTTAAAACCACCTAAAGATGAAGAGCTAACTACTTTTTGGTTTGATGATTTAATAGTTAAATTAAACATGAAGGCATTAATAGAACCACAAGCAGTATATTGTGATGTAGAAGGAAACAGAGGTCTAACTTGTATCTGTGCAATAGAAACATCTCACATAGTTTTACATATTTGGGATGAACCTGTTCCTGCAAAAATGCAATTAGATGTATATACTTGCTCAGAACTTAAACTTTCTAATGTCTGGAATAAAATAAGAGAATTTAAGCCATTAAATATAAAGTATAAATTTTATGATAGAAAGAAAGATTTTAAATTACTAAATGATGAAGAAGAAGAAAGAATAAAATTTAACTTATTATCAAGCACTTGGCACTATGCAAAATCAATGCCCCAAATACCTCATTCATATACGAGAGCCAAAGAATGGAAATCAATAGACGAGTTTGCAGAAGTTATTGATTTAATAAATAAAAAAGGAATATTAGAAAAATGGAAAGGCAAGAGCTATAGATATTATTATTTAGGAGAATACAAATATTGGACTATGGATTCTCCTAAGTTACCAAGCCATGAGCATATACTAATTAACAGAGCAGAAATACAAGATATAGAAACATGAAAATACATTTAAATCAAAATGTATGGGATGCCGCTATTGAAAGAACTGAACGTCTATTTGATGAATTTAAAAACGTAGTTGTTTCTTTTTCAGGAGGTAAAGATTCAACTGTTACATTAGAAATAGCTTTAATAGTAGCAAGAAAAAAAAATAGATTACCTTTGTCTGTTTACTTCTTAGACCAAGAAGCAGAATGGTCAGCAACTATTGATTATGTTAGAAAAGTAATGCATAGAAAAGAGATAAAACCTTTATGGATTCAAGTACCTATATTTCTTCCTAATTCTATATCTCAAACAAATCCTTTTCTTATTACTTGGGAAGAAGGCAAAGAATGGATGCGACCTAAAGAAGAAATATCAATAAAAGAAAATCATGTTTTAAAAGGAGATTCTGAAAAAGAAGCTAAGACAGGATATTGGTATACATACTTTGTTAAGTCATTAAATCATTTATATCCAGATGAACCTGCTTGTTTTTTAGCAGGAATGAGAGCAGAAGAAAGCCCACAAAGATTAGCAGGTTTGACAAATGCTTTAACATATAAAGATATAACATGGGGAAAGCACGTTAATAAAAAAAAAGACCATTACACATTTTATCCTCTTTATGATTGGTGTGCTAGTGATATATGGAAATCAATACATGATAATAAGTGGGATTATTGCAATATATATAATGAATATTTTAGATACGGATTACCAATAAAAGATATGAGAGTATCTAATTTAAATCATGAGTCTGCTTTAAAAAGTCTTTTCTATCTACATGAATTAGAAGGACACACATGGGAAGCATTAAATAAAAGATTAGAAGGCATTAATCAAGCAAAACATTTATCAAAAAATGACCTTTTGAGGGTTACTACACTTCCATATATGTTTAAATCATGGAGGGAATATAGAGATTTTCTAACAGATAAATTAATTGTAGACCAGAAACATAAAGATATTTTTATAAAGCAATGGGAAAAACATGATGCTTATTATGCAGAATTAAGAGACCCTAAAATATTATATAGAAAGCAAATAGGCTCAATTTTAGTTAATGATATAGAATTTGCTAAATTGGCATCATTTTTACAGACACCATCTATGATAGGTTTTCGTGATTGGAAAAAAGGAAAAATAGTAAGAAGTGAAAGAGCAAAAACACAAATAAAGAAAGAATACCTTAATGAATGACTTGGTAAAAATCTATAATAATATTTCGAAAGAATATGATAATAAATATAAATCTAATGTTCATTTAGTAGAAGATAATATAATTGGAGATATTATAAAAAGCAACATGGATAACAATGATTATGTTTTAGATGTAGGATGTGGAACAGGTCATATTATTACTTTAGCAAACTTAAAAAAAGATAGATATTTAGGCATTGATTTTTCTGAAGGAATGATATTAGATGCTAGGTTAAAATACCCAGATTATAATTTTATAGCAAAAGACATTACTACTATGAATAGTAATAAAGTTAATTATAACTTTGATGTGATACTAGCAATATATGGACAGGTCAATTATATAGGAATTGAAGGGTTCTGCGATATATTAAAAACACATGGAACAAAGAATGTAAAATATTTAGCTGTTATCTATTCTGGTAAAGGACATAAAGATTATGATTATACAAAAGAGCATCAAAAATATTTTAAACCTAACGACATAATAGATAGAATGAAATTAAAAGGATTTGAAACATACGTAAAAGGTTTTTCATATTATACATCAGAAGATAAATTTACATACGACAATCAAATTAAGAAAACTTTAGATAATACAATGTCTGACGGAAATGAAAATGATTGTAAATATTTGTTAGTTAGCAATTTTAAATTTTAAGGAGTATTAAATGACTACAGACATAAATGAATGGAGTTGGATAGAAGCAGTAGAAAGTATAGAAACATCAATAGAGCAAGATATAAATGATTTATCTGAATATCAAAAAATAGAATATATAGAGTTGCTAAAAGAAAAATTAAATAAGATGACATCTCTTGGCACTCAACCAATCAACAGAGTTAGGTGGGTATCTATAGAAGATGTTCAAGCTAATGATTATAATCCAAATAGTGTAGCAGGGGAAGAGATGAACTTGCTTTATGTATCTATATTGCATGATGGTTACACTCAACCCATTGTAACAATTTATGATGAAAAAGTGAGTAAGTATATTATTATAGATGGTTTTCATAGATACTTTACATGCAAGAACAATAAAGATATTTTAGAAAGAAACAAAGGTATGCTTCCTATTGTAGTTTTAGATAAAGATATAAATGAAAGAATGGCTTCAACAGTAAGACATAACAGAGCCAGAGGAAAACATTCTATTGATGGTATGTCAAACATGGTTTTTAAAATGTTAGATAACGGATGGGAAGATAAAGATATATGTAATCATTTAGGTATGTCGCCAGATGAATTGTTACGATTAAAACATATCACAGGTTTCTCAAAACTATTTGAAAATGCAGAATATAATAAAGTATGGAAATCAAAAAAGATGATTCAGCTAGAAAGCGAATATAAAAAAACACAATAAATTAGGGGGTATAAACATAGCAGACATGTTCTCTAACACTACTGTAGGGCAATTTATGGACCTTTAATTAACTAAAAATCTGTATTTCTATCGTATTTATTAGGAATACCATCATTATCGTTATCTCTATCCCACTTATCTTTTATGCCATCATTGTCCATATCATTATCCCATTTGTTCTTAATACCATCATTGTCCCAATCATCATCATACTTATCTCGTATGCCATCGTTATCTCTATCTCTATCCCATTTGTCTGGTATGTTATCTGCTAGGGCGATAGGCATTCCTATTGTAAATATAATCATAATGTTCATCAGATTTTTTAAGACTGTTTTCAAAAGCATTGGTTAAATATTCCTTTTCAAGTGTAAAGTTATCGTACCCTTCTTCTATAGTTCTGTAATATCCAGATTGAGGTGGGTATTCATAAGACTCATCATTCATTTGATAAAACATTGCAGATACTCTTTTTCCATTTTGTTTTATCGATATAAATTCTTTTCTATATAGGTTTGGATAACCTTCGTATCTATCTAATGCTCTTTCACATTGCTCTGTAATCTCCCAAGCTCCTATAGGTACTTTGTCGCCTTTTGATTTAGTTATATCAGCAACACTTCTAAATATTAATTTATAATTTGGCATTAAAAACTTTCCTGCTGTTTTAGCTAATGGACATCTTATTTTCATTTGTCTTACATTTAAATTACTTCCGTATGCTAGGTATAACATTTTAAGCTCTCCTTAATTGTGTTGTTCTCATGTTAAAAAATTCTTCTACATAGTGAGGGATTCCTGCAAATAAAGACTCATCTGCATCATCATCATTTGAGTTTGTAAAGTTATCGTTAAAGAAAGAATCAAATCTAGATTTGTTTATTTTACCATTACCACTTTCATTTAAATAAATATATTCTAAAGATTTAATAGTTAAGTTTCTTTCTTCACCTATATCATTTATTAATTTCCAAAGATTACCTCCTTGATATTTTAATTGTCCACCTAGTAAAGCAGTTTGTTCTCTTAAAGAAGCAAACACTTTATTTGCTCTAGGTTTATAATCATGTTTAATTTTTATAGATTGTTTTATTTTAACTGATTGTTCTACAAAATATTGTAAGAACTCAATCCAATTAGCAATCTTGTTATAATCAGTAGTTCCAGAGTGTTGTCTAAATTCTATTGTTTTATGTCTAGCATAAGCATAAGCAACATTAACCTTGCACTCTCTTCTAAACTGTTGTCTAGCATTTGCTTCAATAGTGTTTAATTCTTTTAATAAATTTGATTTCCAAGAAGAGCTAATTGACCTACACCATCTTGCATCTCCCCTTCTACTTGTTGGCATAATTCCATCTATAGCTGTTTCATTGTCTTTGTATCTTTTTACTATCCAATAAATATCTGTACCATCTAAATCAGAAGCATCTAAATGAACATGCAATCCACAACTCATATTTACCATATCCATATCTGGGTTTCTTTTGCATTCATGCATAATTGCTAAAACTTTTTTTACTTCTAATAATCCTGCTTCTCCTTGTAATGGAGGAGAAACTAATTCATACCCTCCTCTTACTGTAGCATCAGTAACTATCTTCCAATGTCCTCTAGTAGTATGATTATAGCCTTCGTAAAAACATGGTATTCCATTAGCAACTAATTTTTCAGCTAAAGTTTCTCTGTTAGCATTTACAAATTCTATTTCTATTCCAAATTTTCTTGTATTAATCATTTTTAAATCCAATCCATTAATTAACTTATGTATACTATTATATATATTAATATACAAGTGTCAACAACTAATTACAATAAAATAAAATACCTTGATAAAAAATATATAATAATATACAAATGTTGCATGTCAGATGAAAAAATAAAACCTAAACCAATAGATGCTACATTAAAAGAACAATTAAGAGAGCTATATGTTCAAGGCATTCAAGATGTAAATGGAAATAGACAATACCCATCTATAGAACAATTAGCGACAGACCACAATGTAGCAAAAGTTACTTTATTTAGAAAGTCATCTTCAGAAAATTGGAAAGGACAAAGAGCATTATTTGAACAAAGGCTTGCACAAAAAAAAGATGCTGAAAGAGTAGAAAATTTAGTTAAAGAATCTGTAGAATTTGATAGCAGAAATCTTAATATTGCTAAAGCATTACAAGGACAAGTAACTCATCTAATAAGATTAGCCGCTCAAGAAATACAAGATAATGAATTAAGGCGACCTTTTTCTCCAGTAGCTTTAGAAAGATTAGCAGGAGCTTGTATGTCTATACAGAAAATTGGTAGATTAGCATTAGGTGAAACAACGGAGAACACTCAAATAAATGGAACAATTAATAACGAATCAGCAATTAGAACAGTTCACGAATTCATTGATGAGCTTACCGACCTCAAACGCAAAGGAAGCGGAACTCTCAATTAATTGGTTAAAGACTGCTAGACAAAAGCAAATTGCTCCTAGTGGTAATTGGAATGTTTGGCTTATCCTAGCAGGGAGAGGTTGGGGAAAAACTAGAACAGGCGCACAAGATATAGTTTCTTATGCATTACGCAATAAAGATGTTAGATGTGCAGTTGTAGCACCTACATTTGGTGATTTAAGAAGAGTGTGTTTTGAAGGCTCTAGTGGTATTATTTCATTATTATCTGAAGAATTATATGCAAATGGTAAGAAAAAAACTGGATATAACAGAAGTGCTGTTGAAATACATTTATTTAATGGAAGCATTATAACTGGTTATGCGGCAAGTGAACCAGATAGAATGCGTGGACCACAATATCATAGAGCATGGTGTGATGAATTAGCGGCATGGAGATACCCAGATGCATGGGACCAATTACAATTTGGTATGCGTTTAGGGAAAAATCCTCAAACAGTTGTAACAACTACTCCAAGACCAACTCCATTAATACGTTTATTGCATGATAGAGAAGATTGTAAAGTAACCACAGGAAGTACATTTGAAAATGAAGCAAACTTAGCTGAATCAGCATTAAAGCTATTTAAAGAAAGATATGATGGAACAAGATTAGGTAGACAAGAACTATATGCAGAAATATTAGATGAAATAGAAGGAGCATTATGGTCATTTAATATGATAGAAGAAACTAGAGTAAGAGAAGCTCCAGAAATGCAAAGAGTAGTTGTAGGAATAGACCCTGCTGTTACAAGTAATGAACATAGTGATGAAACAGGAATTGTAGTATGTGGGTTAGGACTTGACGGAAGGTATTATATATTAGATGATGTTTCTGGAAAGATGACAGCCGATGCTTGGGCTAAAACTGCCATTAATGCGTACTACAAACACAAAGCATCCAGAATAATAGCAGAAGTAAATAATGGAGGCGATTTAGTGGAACGACTTATCAGAACAATAGATAAAAATATTCCTTATACTAAAGTACATGCAAGCAGAGGAAAAATCATTAGAGCAGAACCTATTAGTGCTTTATATGAGCAAAAGAAAGTTTCTCATGTCGGCATATTTACAAAATTGGAAGACCAAATGTGTAGCTTTACTGGAGAAAAAGCAAGTTCACCAGATAGATTAGATGCTATGGTTTGGGCTATGACAGAAATCAGCAAATCAAGCATGACTGCACAATGGAGGATAAGTTAAATGGGTTTAAAAGACGCATGGAAAGCATTGAGAAATCAACCTACTCAAGCTAAAAACTATGGACAAGGTTCAACAGTATCATATCACCAGACAGGATATAGCAATCCAACAGCAAGAGATAGTTTTTCAGACTTAGCAAGAGATGGTTATGTAGAAAATGCTATTGTATATCGTTGTGTTAATGAGATAGCTAATGGAGCATCAGCTGTTCCATTTAAACTAATGAGAGGCGACCAACCTATAGATGACCACCCATTGCTAGACTTATTAAGTAAACCTAATCCTACTATGTCCCAAAGTGAATATTTTCAAAAAGTTTATAGTAATCTCTTAATATCAGGTAATAGCTATCTATTAAGAGTAGGAACAGAAAACGGAGAGCCTACAGAATTATACTGCTTAAGACCAGATAGAATAGAAATAAAAACAAATAAAAGAGCTTTTCTGCCAATAGCTTATCATTATGTAATTGATGGTCAAATTAAAGCTAGATATGATATAGACCAAATGACAGGTCAATCTGAAGTAAAACAAATTAAATTATATAATCCAGTAGATGATTATTTAGGGCAATCACCAATTATGCCTGCCGCCGCAGATATTGACCAACATAACTTGGGAGGTAAGCATAATACTCATTTACTTATCAATGGAGCAAGACCTAGTGGAGCAGTAGTCTATAAGCCTAGAGATGAAGTAGGTGCAATGACAACTCTAACAGATGGGCAAAGAGAACAACTAAGAACAGATTTAGCGGCAAGATTTAATGGAACAAAAAATTCAGGTCGTACTATGATATTAGAAGGCGACTTTGATTATAAAGAAATGGGTTTATCACCTAAAGATATGGACTTTGCTAACATGAAATCTATGTCAGCTAAAGATATTGCATTAGTATTTGGTGTTCCTGCACAACTTATAGGAGCTTCAGATACAACAACCTATAACAATATGGCAGAAGCAAGACTTGCTTTATATGAAGAAACTATTATTCCATTACTACGCCATATACAATCTGATTTAAATGAGTGGATTGTTCCTTTGTTTGGAGATGATTTAACACTTCAATATGATATAGACAGTATACCTGCAATATCTGAAAGAAGAAGAT
>Ga0209337_1003474_pt1 | contig 11148 bp, 14 predicted proteins | sample LinPmetageLP53_FD_184044 | JGI IMG/M metagenome (GOLD analysis project Ga0209337, IMG submission 184044) | Marine viral communities from the Pacific Ocean - LP-53 (SPAdes) (version 2) | ecosystem: Environmental > Aquatic > Marine > Oceanic | place: Pacific Ocean | collected 2010-02-08 | reverse complement strand
ACAAACGCTGATAGAGCAGTTTGTGCAATCGCATTTGGTGGAGACAAAACTGTATCAAGTGGAACTTTTACAATTCAATTTCCAACAGCAGACGCATCTAACGCAATTCTTCGGATAGCATAAGGAGGGACTCCTTATGGCATCTATCTGGGGTGGTGATAGTCCTTCAGTAGCCTGGAATGAAAATTCCTGGGCATCTAATACTCTTACAGTTTCTTTAACCGGCGTTAGTGCTACAAGCACAGTTGGTTCAGTAGAATCTTTTAATGAAGAAGGTTGGGGTAGACAAGAATGGGGCAACTCTGGTTGGGGTGTAGAATATGCCGTACAACCGACTGGTTTAAGTGCAACTTCTAGTGTTGGAAGTGTTGTAGCTACTCAAATTATCACTGCAGAGTTAACAGGAGTTCAAGCAGCTACGGCACTTGGTTCTCTTACATTAGATTTAACATCCATTGTAAGTCCAACAGGATTACAATCACAAACAGAACTTGGAAGTTTTGATAACGCAGGTACTTTAGTTGGTTGGGGTAGAAATGGTTGGGGTGAAGAACCTTACGGAGATTCATTTAATAAATTAGAACAACCTGCTGGATTAAGTGCAACATCTAGTGTTGGTGCATTAACTTTAGATTTAACATCGGTAATATCTCCAACAGGAGTTAGCGCAACAACTAATGTTGGTTCTTTAAGTTTTGTTATAGATTCTACGCCTGTTATAACAGGTGTTAGTGCAACATCTACTGTGGGAAGTATTTCTCCAGCTGATGTTATAGGATTAACCGGAGTATCATCAACATCAAGTGTTGGAAGTATTTCTCCAGCTGATGTTATGGGACTAACAGGAGTGTTATCAACTTCCAGTGTTGGAGATATCACTATCACTGAAACTCAAATATTTACACTAACAGGGGTGTCATCAACATCAAGTGTTGGATCTATTATTCCTGCAATAGGAGTTCCACTAACAGGAGTGTTATCAACTGCAAGTACAGGAACTATTTCTCCTACAGAAATGTCTATAGGATTAACTGGCCTAGAACTTGAAGCTAGTGTTAATGGTACAGGAATAGCTTTCCCAGGTACTTATGAAAAATTAACACCTAAGACTAGCACAGGATATACACCTAGAACACCAAAAACAAGCACAGGATATACAAGAAGAAACCCTGTATAATTATGTTTGACTTAAAGATAAATACACAATATAAATACACAATAATTAGGAGACAAAATTTATGGCATCAAGTTATTCCTCAGATTTAAAACTAGAGCTAATGGCAACCGGTGAAAACGCTGGTACATGGGGCACAAAAACAAATAATAATTTAAACCTTGTTCAACAATCTGTTGCAGGTTTTCAAGAAATAGATGTAGCATCTGGAGATGTTACTCTTGCAATGTCTGATGCTACAATTTCAAACGCAAGAAACATGACTTTAAAGTTTACTGGAACTCTTGCGGCAAACAGAACAGTAAATTTTCCAGCAAGTATAGAAAAAATATTTAATGTAATAGATGGAACTAATCACGCAGGATATACTTTAACTTTTAAAGTTACAAGTGCTTCAGGTTTCTTATTATGTGAAGGTAATAATTATATCTGTCACTCAGATGGAACTAACATAGTTAAAGATCACGAAACTAGATTTTGGAGAACTATAACAGCATCAGAAACAATTCAAGCAGGTGCTCAACTTTTTATAGATACAAATGGTGGGGCAGTAACAGCTACTCTTCCAGCATCACCAGCTGTTGGTGATACAGTAAATTTTGTAGACTCAAGATACACTTTTGATTCTAACGCATTGACTGTTGGAAGAAATAGTTCTAAAATAACTAATGCATCATCAGACTTAGTAGTCAATACTGAGGGTGCAGCATTTGGATTGGTTTATTCTGGTTCAGACGTAGGATGGACTTACACGGAGAAATAATATGTCAAATTATGAAGCAACAAAATACGATTTTAATGGATCAAACCTTACAGGTATTGAAGGTATTCCTACGGCTACTATCGTGCCGTGGACTGCTTCATCAGTGCCAACAGGTTTTTTAGAATGTAATGGAGCAGCCGTTTCAAGATCAACTTATTCTGCATTATTTGCAGTTATAGCTTCTACTTATGGTGGAGGTGATGGGTCATCTACTTTTAATGTACCAGATTTACAAAATAAAGTAGCTGTTTCAAAATCAAACAATAAAGCTTTAGCATCGACTGGTGGAGCAGATACAGTAGCAGTTACACCTTCTGGAAACGTTGGTGGTTCAACAGCTAATGCTTCTTTATCTACAGCGCAACTTGCATCACACGCTCACTCAGGTGCTCCTTCAGGTACAACTCAAACACAGCCTTTGGCTGTACAACCCGGTATTTTAACAGGTAGCACAAACACAGGTAATGCAGGATCAGGAACAGGACACTCTCACAATATGAGTGCAACTTTTTCAGGTACAGCATCTAACCCGTCAGTTTTGCAACCTTATTTAACACTTATTTATATAATTAAAACTTAGGAGAAAATATGGCAACAAATTCAAACTGGACAGTAATATTCGATGATAAAAAAGTCATCAAAAATAATGGAGCTGAAGCAGGAACTGGATACGTTATCGATGATAGTTCTTTTTGGTCTGAATCTAAATTTTCTAATATATGGGCTATTCAACATGGAACTTCAGTTACTTCTGACGAAGTAGAATATAGAGATACAACACCTCACACATCATATGAAGATGCAAATTTAGGAGACATTAGTCAGTTTATTACTAAATGGGATGCTCATCATTTATCTATACTTCAGTCTGAATGGGATAGTGACGTAATTTATACATATAATGAAGATGGAACAGTTGCTTCTACTGAAAGTGAATCTGATCAGATATCAAGAAAAGGTTCAAGACCTACTTCTTACACATCATCTTAACATCATCCAAGAAGTCAAAATATATTTTTCTCCAGATAATGGAGGATTACCTCTATGCACGTAAGGAAAGGCTGCTGGCCAAATAACAATTCTACCAGCTTTCGGTTGTACTCTAACAGATTGATTTAAAAATTCTGTTTCTCCACCTTCTTCTACATCATTTAAATAAATAGAAAAAACAAAAGCACGTGCTTCGTTTTCAAAACCTTTTCCATGTTCTATATGCCAAACATGATAACCTTCTGTAGGTAATGTTTTTTGTATTTTTAAATTTGTAAAATTAAATCCTTGATTATAAGCTTCTGAAGCGCCAGTAGATTTAACATAATGTTGAAAAGCTAAGTCATAATTAACCATCATAGATTTTAAAGATTCCCACCACACTTCTAAATTATTACCTGCTGCAAAATATTGTTGATCTTGTTTTTCCGTTACTTTTGCTTGCTCACTATTTAATCTACTTAATGTTTTATTAAATTTATTTTCCTCTTCATATAATTTTATAGCTTTATTACATTCTTCTTTTGTTATGTAATTGTCGTATGTTGCTATGAAGTTGTTTATGCTAACTGTTTTTTCCATTTTTATAAAATTAAATTAAAAGACATTGATACTCTATTTTTTGTTTTATTTAAATTACATTCAACATAGTGACTTAAAAAGCTTGGAAAAATTAAAATTAAACCAGGCTCTCCTTTAAAGGACCATGTAGTAGATGTAAAAATATTATTTACTACAATACAAGGTGACTGAAGTAACCAAAAAGATGAGATTAATTTATCTGCAGGATTTTCAAACACTATGTTACCAGAATTTTTTGGAACTTTAAGATAATAGACACCTGAAAAAACACCACCATGAATATGACTTCTATTGTAATCTTTATAGCCATTAATGTTGGCCCATATATTTCCAACTTTTAATTTATTTTTAATGTTTAAAGAGTTAGCATACTCAAAAGCTAATTGTTCAATTGATTTTACAAGAGGTGATATTATTTTATTTTTTGTATTTAAATTTTCAGACTGCCAACCAATATTGCTAAACTTATTACCTTTATTATTTTTTTTTAATTTAGTAATATATTCAATAATAGATTTTTCATCTTCTTTTAATTTATTTGTGTAAATTCTAGTAGCAAAAATATCCATTTTTATATTAAGTTTTAGAGTTTAAAAAACAATTGATTGCATACCTACTACCTTTAGTAATAGGTTCTGTCCCATGAATCCATATTGGTTCTGCTGGAAATATTATAGCATCACCTGTATTAAATGAATGTTTTATTTTACCATCAAAAAATCTAAATTCTCCTCCTTGGTAATTAGAGTTTAAGTTTAAAGTACAAGACGCTCTAGTAGAAGAACTTACGTCTGTATGATCTTTGATGTATTGATCTTTTTCATACTTTAATAATCTTATAGTATTTGTAGTTGATATACACGTGCTATCAAATGTTTTACAAATATTTTTTTGTATGTGTTGCATGTACTTGTTAATCATTATTTCAATATATTTAAAAGCAACGTCTGCTGCTTTTTTTATTTCTTCATTATGATTATATAAATTAGAAAGAGGTAAACATTTATAATTATCTTTTTCTTCTTTTTTAGATTTATTTTTATAACTAAATTCTGCAGCAGCTAAATTTTTATATTTTTCAAAAATAGAAATTAAAAATTTACAATCTTTTTTTAATACTAAAGAATCTTCTCGCAATAATAAATCTGAAATTTTAGTATTTAAATTCATTTTAAGTTTTATCCTTATAAAAGATATTTAATGTATATCTTGCAGAACTGGGTCCTAAAGCTTGTAAATCACTATGTACTATATTAGCGCCATCAAAAAATAAAGCTCTATTTTTAACAAACCCTATGTAAGTATTTAAATTGTTTTCATAATAAAACCCTGTTCCATTATAAGTTACTTCTTCTCCCTTTAAATAAATCAAACAATTATAATTAGTATTTTTATTATCTAAATGTGAAAATACTTTTCCTTTGTTATGTCTAACATCAAACCTGCAGATCACTATTTCTAAATCTTCATTTGGAAAAAATTGTTTTTTAATCTTATCAAATAACCATTTATTTTTTTCATCTGGTTCAAAAGGATGAGAGGCAGCATAGTTTCCAGTTTTATTTACATTAGGTAAGAAATAAATTTTATCTAAATTATTATATAAAATTTCGTATTCTTTCTTTGTAAAAAAATTATCTTTTATTTGTAGATTTAATGTCATTATGTAATTTTTAAATTTCCTGAAATAGAAATTCTTTCTCCGTTACTTTTAAAATGATTTACGTAATGTTTTAAGTCTGCAGGAAAAATAAAAAAATCTCCGACTTCTGGTACAAAAGTGTGTTGATTAATCCATCCTTCATCCAAACTTATTATAAAATTTATTGCGCCAGGTTTTGTGTTTGCTTTACATTTGTTATATTCTATTTTTAATTGTTTTGGAATCTTAGTGTAAATTACAAAAGATAGATCGTCATCATGTGAATGTAATGGATTTGATTCAAACTTGGTCATATAATTAACCCAACAAGATTTTAATTCTATATTTTGTCCTAAATTTTTACCAGAATAATTTGAAAAAGCTTTTGAATAAGATTTAATATAGGGAAGTAATATAGGAAATATTTTTTTAACATCTAATATATGTTCATGTTTTATTAAACCTGCTAAATTTTTATTGTAGTTTTTTGATTTTTTACTGCACAATTTTTTTATAGAACCTAGTTCTTTTTGTTCTAATAAAGTTTTAAAAAGAAAAGGACCCCAATGGAAATAGCGGTAGTTTATGTTTTTGTCTTTCATTCTATATTTATTTAATATATAAGATAAACCAGATATTTCAAAGGTTTTATATGTTACAAAAATTAGGATTTTTACCCGGATTTAATAAACAAGTTACACCAACAGGTGCTGAGTCACAGTGGACAGGTGGTGAAAATGTGCGTTTTAGATACGGTACGCCTGAAAAAATAGGTGGGTGGTCACAATTGGGAGATAGTAAATTAACTGGTGCAACTAGAGCTTTGCATCATATGGTTAATAGAACAGGTATTAAATATTCTGTATTAGGAACTAACAGGATTTTATATGTTTATTCAGGAGGTGTGTACTATGATATACATCCTTTAGTTAATCCATCCGGTACAGCAATTACCAATGCTTTTAGCACAACTAATGGCCAACCTGCTGTAACTATAACTTTTTCTACATCTCATGGTTTTGAAGTTGGAGATATAATTTTGTTTGGTGACGCGTCTACATTTACTACTATTTCAGGTTCTAATTTTGTAGCTGCTGATTTTGCAGATAAAAAATTTATGGTAACAAGTGTGCCTTCAGGAACTACAATTACTATTACAATGCCTAGTAACGAAGGAGGAGCAGGAGCAAGCACTTCTGGTGGTATAACTTTTTTTAGATATTATCATGTTGGTCCAGCTGAACAAGTTGGAGTCTTTGGTTACGGTATATCACAGTGGGGTGGTACAGTTACAAACCCACAAACAACAACTTTAAACGGAGCATTAAATGCTGACTCTGCTGGAACGGGAGGAACAGGGACCACAATTAATGTAGCCAGCACAACTGGATTTCCAAGCACAGGAACAAATTTTATACAAGTAGATAATGAAGAAATATCTTACACAGGAACCACTGCTACTAGTTTTACAGGAATTACTAGAAATGTTAGAGGAACAACTAATGCTTCTCACAGCAATGGTGCAACAGTTACTAACTTTAGTGCTTACTCGGCTTGGGGCCAAGCAGCATCGACCACGGATAAAGTAGCTGAACCTGGTTTGTGGTCTTTAGATAATTTAGGTGACACACTTGTAGCTTTAATTTTTAATGGTGAATGTTTTGAATGGGATTCAAATTTAACAGATGCCGTAACAACAAGAGCAACTATTATAACAGGTGCACCAACAGCGTCACGTGACATGCTGGTGTCAACACCTGATCGTCACTTAGTATTTTTTGGAACAGAAACAACTATTGGTGATAAATCAACGCAAGATGAAATGTTTTTAAGATTTTCGTCTCAAGAAAATATAAATGATTATACACCAACAGCAGAAAATAGTGCTGGTACACAAAGACTGGCCGCCGGATCACGGATCATTGGCGCTAAACTTGGTAGAAATGCAATATACATTTGGACTGATACATCTTTATTTACTATGCGTTTTGTTGGAACTCCTTTTACATTTGCTTTTGAACAGGTAGGTACTAACTGTGGATTGATTGGTAAGAATGCAGCTGTCGAAGTTGATGGTGCTGCGTACTGGATGTCTGATAACGGTTTCTTTAGATACACAGGTAAACTAGAATCTATGGATTGTTTAGTTGAAGATTATGTTTATGACAATTTAAATACAACATCTAATCAAATGGTCTATGCAGGAATTAATAATTTGTTTGGTGAAATTACCTGGTTTTATCCAGAAGCTAACTCTAACGTAAACACTCAATCGGTTACATATAGTTATTTAGACTCTACTGCTAAAAGACCTATATGGTTTGTAAATGCAAATAGTTTATTTATTAGAACTACTTGGCAAGACTCAGCTGTGTTTGGTTTGCCTCATGCAACTCAGTATGATGCAGATACAGATACATCTTTTGATGTAACAGGTAACACAGAGGGAATTTCATATTACTATGAACATGAAACAGGTGTTAACCAAGTAAGACTTGGAGTAACAACAGCTATTCCAGCTAACATTACATCAGGTGACTATGACATTACACAAAAAGTTGTAAGAGGAGCAGCTACAAATATGGCTGATCTTAGAGGTGATGGTGAAAATATTATGAGAGTTAGTAGAATTATTCCTGATTTTATATCTCAACAAGGAAACGCTATTATACAATTAGATTTAAGAGATTATCCAAATGACACAGCAATAAGCTCATCACTTGGACCTTTTACAGTAGCTACCAATACAACAAAAGTAGATACTCGTGCTAGAGCAAGAGCTATAGCTCTTACAATATCTAACACTGCAGTAGATACCAGTTGGAAATTAGGGACTTTTAGATTAGATATACATGCTGGAGGAAGACGATAATGTCAGTAGATAAAAGAGTTAATTATGATGTACAAGGTGGTGTAAAAAACTATCTTGGTAAACAAAAAGAAGTTAAAGCTCCTTTAAAATGGCAATCAAGTCCAGATCATCCTACAACAGAATTAGCTTATATTACAGAAGCAGAAAAAGATTTACTTGTTAAATCAGATTTACATGGCTCACTAAAAGGTGGTGTTAACAGAGGACCCTCAGGTATTATGAGTTTAAACGGTTATGGATCAATAGATTCTAGTGGTAGAGATGTAGGTATGTCCGGTGCAGCAACAAGTGCAGCTGAAAGCGGTGGTGGAAGTGGAGCAGATGCAAGAGAACTTGCGTCAGAATCTCAAAGAGTAAGATCAGGTCCAGATTTATCACCAGGAGTTGTTGATCAAAATGTACAAGATTATAGAAATGCATTTATTGCAGCCGGTGGTGGTCAAAGAGTCAATCCAGGTTTTTTTGATGGTAGAAATACTGTGAGCCCTGCTGAATTAGCAAGAGCAAAAGCATTTGCACCACAGGCGTATAAAACTAATCGTAGTAGGGGTGTTATGGATTATATTACAGGGGGTGGTATATTAGGTGCAGGTGTTAGAAGCTTAGGACAAATGTTTGGTTTAGGAAAAAAATATAATGAGCCAACTTATGATATGTCTAAATATAATCAATTAGGTTATTATCCTGATAGAGTTAAAGGATATACTAGACCCGAAGGTTATGAATTTTTAGACAATGAAGAACAAGCAGCAATAGATTTAGAATTATTTAATAAAGGAATGTATACTGATGACTATAAAAATATGTATGGTTTAGGTATGGATGATACTGGTGGTATAACAACTATTCCAACAGGCGATGGTGATAAATACACACAAAATGTTGTTGAAACTATTAATGAAACAGTTGATGATAATATACCTGATGAAGATTTACTTTTAAGATATTTAGGAGACGCTAGCACATTAAATCCTGAAGCTGCAGGAGTTAATAGTGTTGCAGATCTTAGAAATTTACAATTAGAACGAGCTAAAAATTTATACACATAATGGCAAAGATAGTACAAACATTAACAAGAGCAAGTAATGAATATGAATCAGATGTAGCACAGTCTTTGGTTAGAGATTTAGATGCAGTGTTAGAAAAACTTAACACTACATTTCAAGAAGAATTAAAACAGGAGATAGAAGCTAGAAGTTTCTTTTTAGATTAATGGCAGTAGTAAACCAATATAAATTTGCAGGTATAGATAATGATACAAGTGGTAGTGCACTAACACCACTAGGTGCTAGTATTCCTGCAGTAAATGAAACCATAGTTATTAAATCTATACTTGTTACATCAGCTGGTACACCAAGTGTGACTGTGACCAACAACAGTATTACAGCTATTAAATCAGCAGCACTTACGGCTAATGTTACGACAGAATTATTAACTCAACCATTAATAATTGAAGGTGGTACAGCTTTTACAGTACAATCAAGCAGCTCAGATTCGTTTGATGTAGCTATTAGCTATCTAAATATTAAGAAAGAGGTAACAACATAATGAAAGTATATGACGCTAAAGTAGAAGAAACTTACAGACACAAGGAAACTGGAGAAGTTTTTAAGGAAAGAAAAGACTGGGAAACTAAAGGGTACAAAGCAGAGGAAATGGCACAAGACGTAAAAGTTATTATGCCTGCTCTTGATTTGTTCTCAAAAACAAAGTAAACTGACAAAACCATGGGAATAGAAGATATACAAATTTCAGAAGAACTTGAGACTAACGCACCATCTATTAAGTATAGAGGTGATGAGGGTCCTAAATCTCCACAAGAATTAGAGATGATGGCTGATGCTATGTTAAAAGAAGAGTATGAAAAATACGTCTTTGATTTATTAGAGCAAAGACCCGACGCTCAACCTATGTCAATGGAAGAATTTAAAAGAATGGTTATTGGAGATATGTCAGGTGGTCAACCATTACCACAAGACCCTACAAAACCAGTTAACCCTTTTCAACCAAAACCAACAGGACCAGTATTACCTGACAGACAAATGGCAGCGTATGGTGGTATCATGGGTATGGATGGTAGACGTCAATATGGAATAGGAAGTTCACTTAAAAAAGCATTTAGAAAAATTATACCTAACGAAGTAGCAGAGATTGCAGTTAAGGCTGCACCTTTCGTTGCACCGTTCAACCCACTACTTGCAGGAGCAATGTCAGGTATAGGTAGCTTTGATCAAACAGGTAGAATAGGTTCATCGCTTAAATCAGGATTAATGAATTATGCTATGGGTCAAGGTGCTAGATATTTAGGTGGAGCGGATTTTCAAAAAGGTATTAATCCTTTTGGAAAAACTGCGTTTACTCCAGGCACTGCTGGTGAAGGTACATTTAGTAAATACTTTAGTAAGCCGACAGGTAGTGGTGGTATTAAAAATTTATTTAATAAACCAACTCAACAAGTTTCATTTGATAATTCTGGAATGACTAAAGATAACAAGTTTAGTAAAATTACTGAAGGAACTTTATCTGATCCTAGAGAAAAACTAGATTTTATTAATGATACTAAAGCAAGTAATTTAAATCTTTTAGATAGAGCTAAAAACTTTGCAATGAACAATAAACTTGCAACATTTCTTTTAGCAAAAGAAGGTTTAGATTTATTTGGTAATACACCAGAAGAAACAGGTAAAATGGACCGTGGTGAAGGATTAGATCTTGCTGCTATTAGAAAAGAAGTACAAGAAGCATTTAAAGATGAAACAGGTGAAAAATTAAAAGCATTAAGAATTAAATATCCTTTTTTAGGAAGACAAGATACTAAAGATATGTCAGCTATGGCTATGGGTGGTAGAGCAGGTTTTGCCGAAGGTGGTGGAATCATGGACCTTGGTGATATGGAAAATATGATGATGGCTTCAGCGCCAGATCCAATGGATGAAAGAAATAGCATGATGGAAACTATTGCTATGGAAGAATATGGTAAGCCTTTATCAGATTTGTCTGAAGATGAAATTATTCAAATAGAAATATTTATGGAGGAAATGGATACTTATGGTAGCTCTTCTATAATGGACAAATACAAAAGATATATTCAAGAAATGATTAATACAGGTAATAAACCTCTTGAT
>Ga0209337_1003472_pt1 | contig 11150 bp, 2 predicted proteins | sample LinPmetageLP53_FD_184044 | JGI IMG/M metagenome (GOLD analysis project Ga0209337, IMG submission 184044) | Marine viral communities from the Pacific Ocean - LP-53 (SPAdes) (version 2) | ecosystem: Environmental > Aquatic > Marine > Oceanic | place: Pacific Ocean | collected 2010-02-08 | reverse complement strand
GCTGATAAAACTCAAAATTTACTTGGTATGGCATCAGGAGATTTACAAGCAGCAAATGAGGCTAAAGCAGCTGCCGATGCTCAAAAAGCGGCTGGTATTAGTGGGATAATTGGAGGAGTTGGTAAAGGTCTAGTGGGAGCCGCTACAGGCGGTTTATTTGGTGATAAAATGGGGCAAGTTATGTCTAATATTACTGGCAATCAATTTGATCCATTAACATAATTAAAAAAACTATGGCAAAAAAACAAAACAATATGGGGATTTTTGAAAGAGCAGGATATGCTTTAGGCGCTTCTAAATCTCCAGCGGCAGGATTTGATTATGTAAAAGGAATTGCTGTTGCTATGGAAGATATGGACAGAATAGATGCTTCAATTAAAAAAACACAGGATTTATTGAAAAAAAATCCTAATGGAGTAGAAATACCCAAACTAACAGATGCGCTAAGTGATAAAACGGCGGATTGGTTGGCAGCTAAAAAACCCTTAATAGCAGATGCTCATGAAAAAATGAGAAAAGGAACTGATGAAGAAAAAGAAGTGGCTATTAAATATTTAAATGATATTGAAAAAGGTATAGTACAACTAAATGGTGATTTTGAAAATGCAGCTCTTAAGCAAGATGAATATTTAGCTATAGAAAAAAGTGGAACTTATGCTGTTTCAAATAATGAAGAACAAAAATTAAACTTTCACAATTTTGCAAATGGTACTTTTGCAAATGCAGGCGAAATAACAGAAGATGAAAATGGCATGCCACGATTAACATATAACGGTCAGGTTTGGGATCAGATTGATATTGGAAATGAATATAACTATAAGCTTGAAGATACTATAGATGCTGAGTTAACAAATATAGAAAATATGGCAATAAGTGGTAAGGATTGGAATAAAAATGCTACTAAACGAGGACTTGAAAAAATAGCTAGAGACCCAAAGGCTGTTAAAGATTATATGTATCAAAATCCTGAATTAATGGATGCTTTTATTTCAAATCAAGTTAGCATTCCACAAATGATAGACAATAGTGAAGGAGAAGTAGATACTAAAGGAAATATTATTAAAATTGAAAACCCAGCTTGGAATGATTTTAAAGCTGGTATTGGTAATGTAATGCCAAGAATTGGCGATGTTGATCCTGTAGAAAAAATACCACAATATGATGATTACTTTAACTCAAATAAAAGTGATGAATTTTTATTAAGTTTTACAGATGGATTTGTAAATACAGTTATGGATACATATGAAAAAGCATATACAAAACCTTCTGATAGTGGATTTGATGTTAACGCTCACGAATAAAATAAATTAAATGAACGAAGAATACTTACAAGGATTACACGAGCACTTAGGCGTTAAGGCAGATTATAATACTTGGGTAAATGACATTCAAAATAACGAAGAGTATTTGGCGGAAATGCACGAGCATTTGAATGTCAAAGCTAATTATGACGCTTGGAAAAAGAATGTGTTTGGAAGTCCTGTTATTGCATCACAAGAAGACTACCCTGCGGACGAAGAAGTTGCAAGCGAAGTTATAACACCACCCCCACCAGTAGATGATGGTGATGGCTCTGAAGAGAGACCATTAAAACACAAGAAAAAACAATACGTAAAACGTGATGATGGTTGGCATTACAAGCCTGAGTTCATGGGGCAGAGAGAATATCAGATAACAGATGAAGCCTTGTTGGGTGAGCTAAACAGTAAGGTTGATCCCAACGAAACACCGGCACTAAACTTAGCCCCAACATTAGGACCACCTCCAGTGAATACAGAGACAGCTACTGATAATGTTTACGAGGTTGAAGATCAATTTGAAAAGGAGTTAAAGAAAGAAGAAACCGACTTTGCTAAAGATAATGAAAACGAAGTGTTTAAAGTGTTAGACAAGGAAGGAGACAAGATTGACGATCCCGAAAACAAATCAAAACTACAAATATCAAGGGACGAAGAGTTAAAAAGAGTTTACGGCTACTATGATGAAAATGATGTTTTTGTACCTGGCAAGTTTCAAACAACAAAGGAAAACCTTAATGTTAGTATTAAAGATAGAGAAACTTCTTATGGTACTGATTTTATGTCGGGTGAAGACAATGTAGCTAAATATCTTAAAGACCAAAAGAAGAACTTAAGGAAAAATAAAAGTGTTTCTGAAGAAGTTAAGCATGGTGTACTAGATACCGCACTTCGTCAAGTTAGTATTTATGATTTCGCTGAACAACAAGGTATACAACCTAAAGATGTTGACACTACTAGCGATAAATTTAAAAACTTTAAATATGATGCAGATGATCTTGGTGGCAGTAAAGAATTATACGATAGAGTTGTTGAGCAGTACACACATCAGGCTTCTGAGGTAGATAAAACAGAGCAAAAAACAAAAAAGTTTAGGGAGATATTAAAAGATGAGTATTCAAAAAGCGAAGAGGAGGATGGTTTTTGGGCTACAATATATGATACAGAAACTAACGAAGAGTTAGAGCAATATTCAAAAGAAAAACTAGAAAAATACCAACCATTATTAGATAAAGTTATCAAAAGTTCTAGTGATATAGGTAAAAAAATAGAAAATCTAACAGCAAGTGTAACAGCAGATGTTAAGTGGGTTAATGAAAATGATCCAACAGAAGAGCTTGAAAAGATTACTGGCAAAACTTATAAAACTCAAAAAGAAGCAGATAAAGCTAATGCTGATTACGCGAGAATTACCGGGGAATATAACAATAGATTAAATAGGTTAAAAAACAACGTTGGAAATATCAAGGCTTTAAGAACAACCTTAGATGATAGTCTTGATGTGGCTAGTAAGATTGGTGCTAAAGTTGGGAATATTGAAATTATAAATGATTTATCGGGAGATTACTACGGTACCATATACAATGCTTCAAGTAGGGCTGTAGCCGCTACCGCTGAGTTTATAACTGGGTTTGATGAGTTTTCAAGAAGATTTAATCCAATGTTGGCTTTAGACGCTGATGAAGTTCCTGAGATACTCAAGGGTACAGTAGAATATTTACAACAAACATCATTGTTAGATAGACCGTCTATAATGGGTTATGCTGATTACATTAGAAACGGACCAAACGAAGGAGCATTAAGAAAAGGGTTAGATGCTTTGTCAAAGCATACTAGGGCCAAGCAAACTGATTTTACTGATGCTGATTGGGCAACAAGCACTTTCATGTCAATGGCAGAGATGACACCTCAAATACTGGTGGGTTTAACTGGTGCTGGTACTTTTGCAACACTAGGCTCAATGGTTGTATCGTCTACTGGTAATAATTTTATTAGATTTGAGGAAGAAGGGATGACAGGCGGTGCGTTGTATTCTAGAGCTTCTTTTCACGGTTTAATGGAAGGTATATCTGAAACGGTAACATCTAAGTTTGGTGCTAGAACCTTAAAGGGTCTTGCTGTTCCTTCAACAGCCACTAATACTTTTAAAAAATACTTAGCTAACGCTGTAGGTCTTGGTAAGACCGTTGCGCTTGAGGGTGGTATTGAGGGTCTTAGTGAAGGATTTAACTCTTTTGCTACAAACGCTTATGATAAGTATGTTGTTGGTGAGGATGTGAGTCTATGGGATGGTGTTGGTGAGGCGTTTTACCAGGGAGCTAGCGTTTCAGTAGGATTTAAAGGCCCAGCAATAATGAAGCAGGTTTTTACACCTTTTATTAGTTCTCAGAATAACGCTTCTTTAGGTGAGATATCAAAACAAATATTAGAAACAGATGCTGCTTTGTTAAATCCAAATTTAACCGAGGTAGCTAAAAAAGCTTTAATAAATAAACAAGCTAGACTTATAGAGCAAAGTGAAACACTGTATGATCAAGCAATTACCAAGTCAGCATCTTTTACAGTTGAAGAAAGACAAGAGTTAATAGACATAGAGGTTAGTAATCATAACTTAAAACGAGACGCTAAAGAAATACAAGCTGAGTTTGAAAAAGGAGCTTTAACTGAGAAGCAAAGAAACATGGCTATCGAAGAGTTAAACAACAAGTATAACGAGCAGATAGGTAAAAAACAAGATATAATAGCTAGATATGATAAGATTACACCTCAGGAAGCAAAACAAAAGTGGGATAACCAAGTTGCATATCTAAAAGAACAAGCTAAGTTACAAGAAGAAGCTGGTGGTACACCTGTAAATGTTAAAACAGTAACAACACAGCAGTTTGAGGATTTACAGGTAGAAAACGACATGGGTCTGATCAGTGAAGCTGCAACGGAAGTACAAGCTTTAGAGGACATAATGAATGATCCAAACTCTACCCAAGCTGAAATTGATGACGCTAAAAAGCTATTAGATCCAGATGGAAATAAAGGAGATGCGATTATTAATCATCTCAACATGTTAAGTGGTCAAGCGTCTAACTACGGGGCTATGACACCTGTGAGGGATGCTGATGGCAATATAATTTCCTATGATTTAATTTTAAATGAGCAAACAGCTATAACAGATGGTTTTTTAAATACAGGTGCACATGAGTTTGTACATGCTGCTTTCCACCAAACGTTACAAAAAGATCCAGGAGCTCAAGAAGTTTTTGGTAATGCACTCACGGAAATACTACGAAATGATAAAAACGTTGAAATATCAGATAGAGCCGCTCAAACGTTAGAGAGTAGATTATCCCAATATACTAGAGAAGAGGGTCATGGGGAGGAGATCATGGCTATGACATCTGAGTTAATGTTAGAGAACGAAATAACAATGACCGAAAAAGGATTAGACAAAGTAAAGGGTGTTTTTAGAAGATTCACACAAAACTATCTAGGTGGCACTAAGTTAGATAAAAAAGGAAGGTTTGACATTAAGTTTGACTCGCCCCAAGATGTTAAAAACTTCATGATAGACTACCACAAGTCTGTTGCTAATAACAAGCCAAGTCCAGCTATAGCTAGAATGACAGCTAAAGGAGCTAAAGGTAAATTAGTAGATAAAGCTACAGCAGCATCAGACGCTGTTGCTAGGAAAGATCAAATGCAGTTCTCTAAAGCTGTTAGCCAGAACATGAAGGCTAATCCAGATTTAAGATCTGACATAGATGGATTTGTTAAAAATCCAGATGGAACAGCAAAACATACTGACAACGCTTCTTTTCAAACGTCGCCAGATTTTACCGATGCCTACATGAAGATTGTTGATAGCAAGCTTTTGGATGGGTTAGTACAACAAGGTATGGTTGCTAAAGGTTTAGATCCAGGTGCTTTAAAAGAGTTTACTAGAAAAGCCAAGGAGAAGATAGGTGAAAGGTTCATGATGAACTACAACCTAGATAAAAACGATAGTTTATTCGGTTGGCTAACTGGCGTGTCTGGTGGTATGGGTAAATCTATTATATATAGAGCCAAGGGAGATGTTATGGCTGAATATGTAAAAGAAAACAAAGCAGCTGAAACATCGTTAGATAAACCAGTTGGAGAAGGTGGTACTTTGGGTGATATATTAAAAGCTGAAAAATCTGCCGAGATGGAGGCTTTTGAAAACCAAGACCTAAGTGTTGGTAGAAAAGACGCTTATGTAAATGGACCTGTTCCAGTTCTGGATCAATTTGGAATGACAGAAACTAAGAACACTGTTGACAATGAAATTGATAAGATTCAGAAGAATCAAAAAACTAAAATAGATTTAGAAGGATTGAAATACAAGGGCGTTAAAGGTTTACTAACTGACGCTGCAAAAGTAGATAAGAACGGTAAGATGAAAGCGCCAACCAAAGCGTCCGACGTTAAACCCACTGGTGCTTTATACCCAGTATTAAAAGCGGTAGCTGAAGAAATTGGTGTTGATCCTAAAAGAATTATTGCTAATCAAGATTTAAACGACACGCAAAGAAGGGCTGTTCAAAGATTTTTCTACAATAAGATAGTTAATGCAGATGGTTCTCTTAACAAAACGTTCTTAGAAGAGGTGTTACCAGAAGGAGAGACAAGAAGTGGTGAATCTACTGGTATCGCTAACACGAAGTTAGGTTTACTATATGACAAAGGAGGTAGAGCCTCATTTGCAGAAGGAGCTACAGCTGCTGGTAAGTTTACTCAAACAAAAAGAACAGACGTTACTATGGAAGAGATACTGGGTGTTTTCGGTATTAATCCAGATGGGACTTTTCAAAAAGGTACGGCTTCAGATGGAGCTTTAAGACAGGGTGTTTTACAAATAGCACAGTTAGCTGGTAACCAGGGTTTAAGAGAAAATGCATTAAAAAACGGCACACACTCCGAGGCTGTTATAGCTCAACTAGGAGACGGTAAAGCTGAATATGCTTGGTCGAAACAAGACGTGAGACAACAACCAGTAACTCAAGACATAGTTAGTGATGGTTGGAGTGATCTTATTAACGAGGTTGGAGCTACAACACTTACGAAGAGGGAGATTTTAAGAGCTGTGGTTAACACGTATGGTGATACTATAAACAAAGCCACTAAAAGGAAAGTTGCTGAGTCAATACTAAATGAAGTTTCAGATTTTATAGCTGTAGATAAAGCTCTAAAAAATGGATTTGAGGATTTGTCAGGTAAAAATGCTACGCAGTTTTTGTTAGAAAAGTTTGCTGGTAAAAATATAAATCAAGGTATTAAAAGTTCTTTAGGTAGTTTAATAAAAGGTAAAGATGGTAAAGCTATAAATCTAGGTAGTTTAGCTCTCAACCAGTTCTCGGTTACAAAACAAAGAGCCCACCTTGTTAGAGAAGTTGGTAATATAGTTGAGAGAGCGCCTAGTGTAGCAAAAGGTGTTGAGATGGCATACGCTAACTTAAAACCAGCTTATGCTGGTGCAACACAAATAGGTGATAAGAGACTTACTACAGATAAACCTGGTGGAACTGTTGTTGAAAATAAAGGTTGGACTAAGAAGAAATTTAATAAAGATGGTAGTCCTATCCTTGATAAAAAAGGTAAGCAAAAAACAGAGCAAAATAGACAACAGGTAACAACTGGAACCACTGATTTCATAGCGCTATTAAATAAAGGTTTACCTGAGGGCTATAAAATACTAGATAAAAAACAAGGGCAAAACAGAGTTTTACAAAACCCAGACGGAACGACAACTGTTCTAGACACAAAGTTAATAGCTGAAGATTCTCAACAATTCATGAAAAACAAGGACTTCGAGGCTAGAGAACAACAAGCTATGGACACTAGAGTTGTGGTTGAAACAATGTTAGACAGTGCTTGGAAAAGAGCAAACGACGTTAATGATACTGGGTTTGATATGTCTGACTTTGGTTTGCTGGCTACAAGTTTAGGTTCTAGTATGGATGCTCCATTACGTAGAGGTGCTAATGCAGAGTACATACAGGATAACATGGCTGATGTTATTAAAAGAGGTTTAGCCGCCGGTAAACCGTTAAAAGACATAGTTAGGTACGAGCACATGAAGTCAAAAGAAGCTGTTATATCTGATATAATAAAATCGTACATTGAAACGGGTTCTTTAAATCCGAGTGTTTGGGATGGATACCAAGTTCAAGTTATATCTGTAGCTGCTGATAATTTAATGAATGATACTGACTTTAAAACTAAAGCGCCTGTAGATGGTGAAACTAGACTTTATAATGCTCAGACATTAGCCACTTATGCGGCTAACCCTAGCAAGTATGATTTAAACAATTTTGCCCCAATAAGAAGTTATGACCCTTCAAAAAAAGGTACACAAGCAGAGGTTGTGGGTGAAGTTTGGTTAGCAGCTGCTAAGCAAATAAGAGATGGAGGTAATATAGAAGGTTTGAACCTACAAAGATTAGGTAGGGCTTCTAACAAAGCTAACGCTTATTCTTGGTCTAAAAACCCTAAAGGTATATCCGTATTAGATTTTGATGATACGCTGGCTACGAGCAAGTCTTTAGTTGAATCTACATCACCTGATGGTACAGTTAGAAAACTAACAGCAGAACAGTTTGCTAAAGAAGGTGCTGATCTATTAGACCAAGGTTGGACACATGATTTTTCAGAATTTAGTAAAGTTGTAGATGGTAAGACGGCTCCATTGTTTCAAAAAGCTTTAAAACTACAGGGTAAGTTTGGTAATTCAAACATGTTTGTGTTAACGGCTAGACCTCAACAATCTGCTCAATCTATATTTGAATTTTTAAAGGCTAACGGTTTAAACATACCTTTGAAAAACATAACTGGTTTAGCTAACTCAACAGCTCAAGCTAAAGCTGATTGGATCGCTGGTAAGGTTGGTGAGGGTTTTAATGATTTTTATTTTGCCGATGATGCTATTCAAAATGTTAAAGCTGTTAAAAACATATTAGATCAGTTTGACGTTAAGTCTAAAGTACAACAAGCAAAGTTACAATTTAGTAAAACTATAGATCAGAAATTTAACGACATACTAGAGGAAACAACTGGTGTTAAATCTGAAAAAGTATTTTCTAGTACTCAAGCTAAAATAAGAGGACAAAAAACAAAGTATAAAGGAATTATACCCGCGTCAGCACAAGACTTCCAGGGTTTACTATATAATTTTTTAGCAAAAGGTAAGAAAGGAGAACAGCAAATGGCTTTTCTTAAAAAAGCTTTGATAGATCCTTTCGCTAGGGGTATTGATAGTTTAAATGGTGCTAGACAAAGATCGGCTAATGATTATAAAAATTTACTAAAACAATTTCCTGATATTAAAAAACAACTAAAGCAAAAAGTTGAAGGGTTGGATTATAACTATGATCAAGCTATAAGAACTTACCTTTGGACAAAAGCTGGTTTTGATATACCTGGTATGTCACAAAGAGATATGAACGCTTTAGATTCTGTTGTAAAAAACAATCCGCAGCTACAAGCTTTTGCAGAGGGAGTTGGTAATATATCTAATAGAGACTCTGGTTATTCTGAACCTGGTCCAAGTTGGTTGGCTGAAAACTTAACTTCAGACTTACTTAGTGATGGATCGATTGGAGACGCTAGAGCCGAGCACTTAGCTGAGTGGCAAGAGAATGCAAATCAAATATTTACACAAGAAAATTTAGCAAAAATAGAAGCTACTTACGGTTCTAATTTTAGAGAAGCGTTAGATGATATGCTTTACAGAATGAAAACTGGTAGAAATAGACCGGCTGGTGGTGGTAGACTCATGAACGGTTACATGAATTGGGTTAATAATTCTGTTGGTGCTATAATGTTCTTTAACATGAGATCAGCTATACTACAAACCATATCTGCTACTAATTATATGAACTGGAGTTTTAATAATCCAGCTAAAGCAGCAGCAGCTTTTGCTAATCAACCTCAGTTCTGGAGAGACTTCTCCATGCTGTTTAACTCTGATTACTTAAAACAAAGAAGGGCTGGTAACCAAAGAGGTATAAATGAAGCTGAACTTTCAGATGCTGTTGCTGGTAGTCCAAACAAGGCTAAAGCAGCTATAGCTTGGTTGCTTAAAAAAGGTTTTTTACCTACACAAATTGCGGATAGTTTTGCTATTGCATCAGGTGGTGCTAGTTTTTATAGAAACAAAGTCAAAGCTTTAGTAAAAGAGGGTATGACGCAAGAACAAGCTGAAAAACAAGCGTTTTTAGATTTTCAAGAAACAACAGAGGTTTCTCAGCAGTCGGCAAGACCTGACATGATATCACAACAACAAGCTTCGCCTCTTGGTAGGTTAATACTTTCATTTCAAAACACTCCCATGCAGTACGCTAGGATAATGAACAAAGCTACTAGGGATTTAGTTAACGGTAGGGGAGACACTAAAACACACATGTCTAAAATAGCTTATTATGGTATTGTTCAAGGTATATGGTTTGGATCTCTTCAATCTGCTTTGTTTGCGGCCGTGGGTGAGGACGAAGAGGAAGAGTTCGACAAAAAGAAAGAAAGAATAATAAACGGTATGATAGACTCTGTGTTATCTGGTATCGGTTATGGTGGTAAGGCGATAAGCACTGCTAAAAACACAATAAGAGAGTATATTAAGCAAAAAGACAAAAAATGGAATGCTGATCATACTTACACAATTTTACAGTTACTAGGTTTTTCCCCACCTATAGGATCTAAGTTGCGTAAAATATATGGGTCAATACAAACGGAGCAGTTTAACAAGGGTGTTATTAAAAAGAGAGGTTTAACAATGGATAATCCAGCTTGGTCTATGATAGGGCAAACCGTTGAGGGTGTTACAAACATACCGTTAGGTAGGTTGGCCCAAAAAATGTTAAACATAAACAATGCTATGGACGATAACCACAAGTGGTGGGAAAGAGCCGCATTGTTATTAGGTTGGAACACTTGGGATTTAGGAATTAAAGATCCAGACATAGAGGCTGTTAAAGATGAGCTTAAGGAAGAAAAGAAAATAGAATCTAAGAAAAAACGAGAAATAAAGAAGGAAAAAAAGAAAAAAGAAGTAGCTGAAGAAAACAAAGCTGTTATTGAAGAGAACAAAAAGAAAAGCGAAAAAGATGGTATTTGTTCTGCTGTAAGTAAGGGTGGTAAAAGATGTAAGACCAAAGTTGTTGATGGTAAACTTTTCTGTACAGTACACGAATCTACTACTAAAAGATCCGATGGTAAACAAGTTCAGTGTAGAAAACGTAAATCAGATAACACTAGGTGTAAAATGAAAACAAGTAATAAAAGTGGGTATTGTTACTACCACGATTAGGTAAACAATTCAAAAAATAAGTGATAATAAAAAGATGGTAAGAATACTAATAATACTGCTACTGCTTGTATCTAATATAACAGTAGCCCAAACGTTTGGAAAAGAAGAGATTAAGAACCTGTTAAAGTTCTCCACGTTCTACACTGCTGTGAACGGTGGGACGTCACTCTCTGATGTTGATGTGTTCTCTGTAGATAATGGTTTATCTACTAGCACTATATCAACTCCTTATGATTATAATTTTACCATAGGTTTACGTAAGATAGCGAGGTTTGGCTACGAAAACAAAGCTCAAACGTTTTATGACGGAACTGAATCTAATTACAGTGACGCGGCCACTGTAGGTAAAATTAGAGGAGTTGAATATTTATTTGAAGTTGATTACAAAAGACAAGAAGGTAGAGATTACATGGATCAACATCATTTTATTAGGTTTAGCTCTGATGATGGTTGTCCTAGTGAGCTGTGCGTAAACTTCTTCGCTTTAAAGGTTGAGTACCTAGAAGATGGTTTTGCCGATATTAAATACTTCGAGG
>Ga0209337_1003471_pt1 | contig 11151 bp, 15 predicted proteins | sample LinPmetageLP53_FD_184044 | JGI IMG/M metagenome (GOLD analysis project Ga0209337, IMG submission 184044) | Marine viral communities from the Pacific Ocean - LP-53 (SPAdes) (version 2) | ecosystem: Environmental > Aquatic > Marine > Oceanic | place: Pacific Ocean | collected 2010-02-08 | reverse complement strand
ACACCACATACAAAGACAACCTAGAGAATCTATCAGAGAGCTATATACAACAGATAGAAAACATAAGACAACGCAGACCTGAGAAATACAAACATCAGATGCTTGGAGGTTGGTTAAGCAAAGCAGAAGGAGTTATATTCAATAACTGGAAGGTAGGTCAATTTAAGAAAGTTGGTGTTTCTGTCTTTGGACAAGACTATGGATTTGCTTCAGATGAAAATACTTTATGTGAAACCAATATAGATTCAACAAATAAAATCATCTATCTAAGGGAATGTTTTTATATCAAAGGACTAACCACATCTCAGATAGCTGACTTAAACCTTAAACACGCTAAGACAGACCTTATTGTAGGAGACTCAGCGGAGCCTAGATTAATATCTGAGGTAAAAGCCAAAGGATGTAATATCGTGCCTTCAATCAAAGGACAGGGTTCAATCACTTATGGCATTAGCTTACTCCAAGACTATGACCTTATAGTGGAAGAGAATAGTATCAATCTAATTAAGGAGCTGAACAACTATTGTTGGTTAGAGAGAAAATCAAACACACCCATAGACAAATGGAATCACGCATTAGATGGAATCAGATACGCTGTGTCATACCAACTTCAGAATCCTAACAGAGGCAAATACCACGTCAGCTAAGATAAGGTTGTAAAACATTTTGTGGATAACCCAAGATGTCGTATCTTGTAGACCTAACCAATTATAGTAACATGAAAAAGAAAATTATATGGACAGATGAATTAGTGCAACAATATGCCTACTTCTATTGTAGCAACCCTGATTGGAAAAATCACAAAGGGACTCCTAAATCAAAAGAAAAACTTAATAAGTTTAAAAATCATATCTCTGATGAATCAGAATTTATGCAAGGGGAGTCAGTTGTTAATTCAGAAAAGGAATCAGTAAAAACTTTATTATGGCAAGACTTTAGGCATGTTCCTGAATGTTATAATAAAACTGAGACACTTATAATTAAACAATCAAAATAAATAGGGGAGGGTAAAACCTCCCTTTTAAAAACCTAGCCAAGATGAAAAGACCTAGAACATTAGAAGATTACAAAGCATACGCCTTTGGCTTCACATTGATAATAGCCTTTTGTTTGTTTCCATTTGCTGGAACTGCACTTTTAAAGTATATATTTGGATTATGATAAAAGACACAGACGATTTATTATATACAAGCAACACCAAGATGATTATCGAATTATTAGACAAGTGGAGCAAAGCCAAACCAAATAACAAAGAACTGGTAGCAGTCATTGAAGCTTTTTGGGAAATAACTACCTATGTAGGCAGATTAAGAGTTCAAGAACAAGATGGGAGACTAGCTGTCTCAGATGCAAAATATATGACTAACTTAACCAAGTTAAAAATAAAAGAGATTCAAGAAATATTTAACACTTACAAAGTATGAGCTATATAGACATTGGAAATCCTTACCTGGTAGATTACGAAGGTGAATGCACAGAATGTGGAACACGAATAGAACAAGAATGGGGTGTTTGCTCTAGTGCTTGTCAAGAAGCCTCTGACAGATGAAACAATCACCAAAGTATTATCTAGGCAAGTATATGAAGATAGAAGCTAAGAACGTAGTATGGGACTTTCAAGATGACAACTACAACTTAGGGACTGCACTCACTTATATTATGAGAGCTGGGAAGAAACCTAACAACCCAATCACTCAGGACATAGCTAAAGCCATACATCATTTAGAGATGGAACTGGAGAATCAAATCTATATTGAAGAATTAAATAAGAGACACAAATTATAGTTTAGTTGCTTTTGGTTAGGCAATTTGGGTGGGCAGAAATGTCCGCCCTTTTTTATTAAATTAGTTCAAAGAAAATAAGTCTAAAAATTACGTTATATAATTATGAAGATTAAGGTTAACATACCAACATCATTATCAGATATCAAGCTATCTCAGTATCAAAAGTTTCTTAAAATACAAGAAAACAATGAAGATGAAAGATTTCTTCAGGCTAAGATGATTGAGATATTTTGCAATATGCCTCTTAAATCTGTCATGCAATTAAAATACAATGACACAAATGAAATCAGTTCTCTGCTCACAGATATGTTTGAGCAAAAACCTAAACTGGTAAGGAGATTTAAATTAGATGGTATTGAGTATGGTATGCACCCAAACCTTGATGAATTATCACTAGGAGAATACATTGACCTAGACACATACATAGGAGACTGGGAGAATATGGAGCGAGCTATGAATGTTTTATACAGACCTATTGAGAACACTTATAAAGAGAGTTACAATGTTCAGGACTACAAAACTGAGAGCTATCCAAACGCTTTACATATGCCAATGGATGCTGTGCTAAGTTCAATTTTTTTTTTGTGGAATTTAGGACTAGAATTATCGACAGTTATGATGAGCTATTTGGAAAGCAATCAGGACTTGGACTTGACAGAGTTTCTAGCTTCTCAGGAAAATGGGGTTGGTATCAATCATTATTTGGACTCGCTCAAGGAGATATTACAAGATTTCAACATATCACCAAATTAGGAATGCACGAATGTCTAATGATGTTATCATTTATGAAAGACAAAAACGAGCTAGAAGCTGAACAAATTAAAAGAAAGATAAAATGAGCAATAACGACAATCAAGCAATCAGAGGTTTTTATCAATTAACCGAAACGATAAAGACTCAGTTGCTAGGTGACCCTAATGTAAACACAGTAACAACAGGAGAGTTATCTGATGTCAATTTAAACAAGCAAGACATCTTTCCGATGTGTCATATTATTATTAATAACGTAACAGACGAGGAGCAAGTTCTCAGGTTTAACATTACAGTCTTAGCGATGGATATGGTAGACCAATCTAAAGAGGAAACGATTGACATATTCACAGGCAACAATAACCATCAAGACATTTTAAACACTCAACTTAGCGTATTAAATAAGCTCATTCAAGTATTAAGAATGGGTCAGTTGTTTACAGACAAATATCAGCTTGATGGCAATCCTACTTGTGAACCTTTCTATGATAGGTTTGAGAATGAGTTAGCTGGATGGGGTGCTACTATGGATGTGATGATTTACAATGATATTTATATTTGCTGATGGCAACCAATAAATATATAAATCTAAAAAAGGCTTTAAACGCATATGGTAAATATGTAGTTCAACAATCTAGGTCAAACCTGACTAAGTTGAAAAAGGGTGATGGCCCTTTATATAATTCTATTTCTTATGAATTAGATTCTGAAAAAGGAATTTTCTTGTTAGAGTTTTTAATGGAGGACTATGGAGAGTTTCAAGACAAAGGAGTAAGGGGTGCAGGAGGCACAAGAAAAACCACAAGCCAGTTCAATAGAAAGAACAACAAGGGAAAGATATGGAAACAAAAAGGTGGAAAGAGTCCGTATAGTTTTAAAGAGGGAAGGAAGCCCTCAGTTAAGCACTTTAAACAATGGTCACAATCAAGAGGACTCAATGCTTATGCAATTAGAGAATCAGTATTTCGTCAAGGATTAAAACCTTCATTCTTCTTTTCTAAACCATTCAACAAAGGCATAGAGAAATATGCAGATGAGATTTTCAATGGTTTTGTCTTAGACGTAGAAAATAAAATATTATTCGGAGAATCAAAATAAAATACAATGTCACAGAAAGCACTTAGAAGTCCACAATATATAAATGCTACCGCAGCATCAAATACATTATCAACAACATTAAAAATTAGTATTGGTGGGACATTAAGATATACTCTACTTAAAAACACAACCGCTGGAAGTAATGTTGTCTTTGAATATGCGGAACTTGCTAGAGATTATTTTACTACTTCTTTCAATGGGGTTTACGCAATTCAAGAACTAACAATTCAATTACAGATTTTTGGTTATGCAGGAGCAAATGGAACAGGCAGTCCTACATCAGATATAGTTAATACTACTGTAAAAGGTGTTGATGGCTTTGGTACATTTATGGAGGGTGCTAATCCTTCAATACCATTTCCATCACGAACTGCCCCTGCTTGGTTAGTATGTTCTAAAAATAGTGCTGGAACAAGTCAGATATTTGTTCCTGTGGGAGTTGCTGGAAAAGCTCCTTATATGAAAGGAAATGGTGAAGATTATGAATTATCTTATGAAAATTACACTACTACCGAAGAAGAAATAGGTGGAGAGGGCGAAATTACTCAAGTGCTAAAAATAAACAGAGTTGATTGTTCAAAGTATGGCACAGGAAACAAGTTCACCTTTGTCAATAAGTACGGAATGCTTCAAGACATTTATTTCTTTTTAAAGAATGTCAAAAGGCTAAACAGAACAACGGAAAGTTTCCAAAGGAATATTATAAACACAACAGGAGCTGTGACTTATAATGTAAATAGTGCTGCTAAAAAACATTTTAACACAGAAGGGACACAAAGCAACATATTTAATTCAGGATATTACCCTGAAGAGGCTAATTGTATGTTTGAAGAATTGCTATTGTCAAACTATGTATGGATGACTAGACCAAGCACATCAAGTTCAGGAGTAGAGGTTGTGCCTGTAATGGTTAAGAGTTCTGATTTAGTTTATAAAACATCTTTAAACGATAAGCTAATTGAATACACAGTAGAGTTTGAGGATGCGTTTGACTACATAAACAACGTCAGATAATGCAAAAGCTACAACTGTACATAGGAGGTGAAAGAATAGACTTATTTGCAGATGAGACTGTTTCTATGACTCAATCAATTCAAAACATTAAAGACATAGAGAAGGTATTTACAGAGTTTACTCAGCCTTTTACTGTACCAGCTAGTAGTTCAAACAACAAGATATTTAAACACTACTATAATTTTAACATTGATAATGGATTTGATGCAAGACAAAAAGCATCTGCTTCTATTGAGTTAAACTTTATACCTTTTAAAACTGGATTCATACAACTAACAGGAGTAGAGCTTAAAAAAAATCTACCATACGCTTACAAGATTACTTTCTTTGGTAATACAATAAACCTAAAGGACATTCTTGGAGAATCTGAGTTGTCATCATTGACATTTCCTAATAGCTTAAATAGAGCTTATAAATACGGGACAACAAGTCCTAATGTTGGAATTAAAGGAGCAATGACTAATGGCTTACAAAGCATTATAGCTCCATTGATAACACATACACAAAGGCTATTTTATAATTCAGACAATTCAACTAAAGACCAAGCTGGTAATTTATACTATCATAGCACTAACGCAACAGGAGGAGTTCTATGGTCTGATTTAAAATATGCTATTCGTTTATATGAGATAATACAAGCGATAGAAACAACATATCCATCAATAGACTTTTCTACTGATTTCTTTAGCACAAGCAATTCTACTTTCTATAACCTTTATATGTGGCTACATAGAAAAAGTGGAACTGTTGCACCTGAAGAACAAACAACTACAAACTGGGTTCAAGTTGATGCTTGGTCACAAGCAAATACAGGAGGCACGATAATAGGTAGAGCAGGAGCTAATATTGTAGTAGACACAACTTTGGCATTTAAAGGGATAATTGATGGTGCTTTGAGCATAACCCCTGAACAGACTGATGTTAAATATGATATTAGAATATTAAGAAATGGACAAACTTTTTTTGAGAAATTTAATCAAGAAGATGTATTTACGCTAAGTCAGTTGTTTCCAAGTGGAACATATACGATAGAATTAAATTCAGCAGAAAGTTTAGAATTTACACAAGGAAATATAGAATTTACTTTTACAGGAGACACAGATACAAGTCCTCAAGTTGCTTTTACAAACGTATTAACAAATAGCAATATTGTAGATTCATTAAGTTCAGAATTATACTTTGTTATAGCTCAACAAATACCTGAGATGAGAATTATTGATTTTATTACAGGGCTATTTAAAATGTTTAATCTAACAGCTTTTGTTAATAGTGCTGGGGTTATTGTTGTCAGAACTTTAGATAGTTACTATGCCGACAGAACAAACAATTCTAGTGGAGGTAATTTTGACATCAACGGATTTTTAGACATAACTAAAAGCACAGTAGATGTTGCCTTACCATTTAGACAAATAAACTTTAAATACAAAGGCACAAAAACTTTCTTAGCAAATCAATATGGAGAATCAAATAACATTGGTTGGGGTGAGTTAAGATACACGCAAGATGGTCAAGATTTTGATGCACCTAATAAGGAATACATTTTAGAAGCCCCATTTGAACACATGATGTTTGAAAGGCTATCAAATCAAAACGCATCTCCAATTGTATTTGGTTCTACTACTATTCAATATGGGTTTTTTGTAGACAGCAATCAACAACCCTATTTTGGTGAGCCTTTAATTTTCTACGGAGTTAATGCAACAGCCTCTGCTCCAACTGTTGTTACACCTATATATTTAAAATCAGCTTCAAACGCAGGGGCTTCACAAAACGCATATATTATTCCATCTAATTCGTTGTCGCTTTCCTCAAGCACAAGTACAAAGAATTTAAACTATTCTTTAGAGATTAATGAATACACAGGGGATTCTACATTTACACAAACTTTATTTGAACAAGAATACAAAACGTATATAAGTGATGTATTTAGTTCAAGAAGGCGAATCACTAAGGTGTCTGCTTTTATGCCTTTAAAAGTCCTCTATGACCTTCAGATGAATGACTATATGACCATAGGACAACAATCTTATAAGATAAATAGTATTACAACGGATTTAACCAATGGCAAGAGTTCGCTTGAGCTTCTAAACAACGTACAATGATTAAAAACATATTAGACCTTTTAAAAGTAGCCAAAGGAGAAACTGAAAATATCAGGATAGCACAAGGCAAATACAATTTACCAAAGACAATAAAATCAGCATACAAAAAAATTAAAAGCGAAGCAAAATGGCAACAGTAAGAGAATTTGAATTAGACGTAGATACTGGTAAAGCAGAAAAGAATGTTGATGATTTAGCAAAAAGCATTGACAAGTTAGCTGAATCTATTAGTGATAGCAATAAGGAAACTGTTGAAGGTTTAAAAGACGTAGAGGCGGTATCTAAAGAAACTGCTGGTGGTGTAAAGAAAATAGGTACGGCGCTTAAAGCAGCTGGTATTGGTTTAGCTATCGCTGCATTTACACAACTTAAAGAAGTATTCTCTCAGAATCAAAAGGTTGCTGATGCTTTTAGCACAGCGTTTGAGTTTATCAGTTTAGCATTTAATGATTTCTTCAAGTTTATTGATAGTAATGTTAGTGTTGTTGTAGATTTTTTCAAGGCAATTTTTGAAGACCCTAAACAAGCAGTAAAAGATTTAGGAACTGCGATTACAAACAACTTGATTGAGAGGTTTGAATCATTGCTTGACATGCTAGGGTTTCTAGGTAGTGCTTTAATTAAAGTATTTAGTGGAGATTTCAAAGGAGCTTTAGAAGATGCTAATTCTGCCTCTGCTGAATTGTTTGATGTCGTTACTGGTGTAGACGATAGCTTCAACAAGGTTGTAGAAACAACAAAAAAAGTCATAGGTGGTGTAGTTGAATACACAAAGGCAACAGTCAAGTCAGCTGCTGAGAATGTACAATTAGCGAGAACTGCTGAGTTGGCTGCGGTGGCTAATCAAGGTCTTATAGAAAAGTATGATAAACAAGCTGAGAAACTTCGACAAGTAAGAGACGAAGAAAGAAACACTATTGCTGAACGTAAAAAAGCCAATGATGATTTGAATGCAGTTTTAGATGAGCAAGAGAAAGCTATGTTGGCAAACGCTAATGCTATTCTTGCAACAGCACAAGCTCAATTTGATAAAAACGGAAATGATGAGAATGCTATTGCTCTTATGGAGGCTAAGAATGAAGTCGCAGCAGTAGAGGCTCAGATAGAGGGATTTAGGTCAGAACAAAAAGCTAATGACCTTGCTTTAGACAGAGAGCAATTAGAATTGAATGAATCTATTAGTTCAGGAGAAGCGGAAAGAAACAAAGCTAAAAATGAATTTAACGCAGAGCAAATAGAGAACGATGTTTTGAGATTACAAACACAATTAGCAAATGCTAAAAAAGAAGAAGAAATAGAAACAGAACGATTAGAGACAAAGAAAAAATTATATAAGGAAGGAACACAAGCATTTGTAGATGCTAACAATGAGCTTTTAGCTTTTTCTCAAGAGAATGCAAACAATCAAATACAAATAGAGAGAGATTTAAACAAGGCAAAAGGTGATGCTATAATAGGGGGTCTTTCAGGCATAGCAGACTTGGTAGGTAAAGAATCAAAATACGGAAAAGCTATTGCTATTGTACAAGCGATTAGAGACACTTATGCAGGAGCAACTAAAGCATTAGCTCAAGGTGGTATTTTTGGAGCAATAGGAGCTGCTGGAATAGTAGCATCGGGTATTGCTAACGTCAGAACTATAGCTGCAACACCTGACCCTGAACCGCCACCCGGTCTTGGTGGTGGTGGTAGTGGTAGTAGCTCATCTATTCCAGCAATTCCTACGCCTCCTTCATTTAATATAGTAGGTCAGACAGGAACAAATCAGTTGGCTGATGCAATAGCAGGACAAAATGGTTCTCCTGTTAAAGCCTTTGTGGTTGCTAGTGATGTGACTACTGGTCAGAGCCTAGAGAGAAATATTATAGAAGGAGCTAGTTTATAAATACAAAATTGTAATTTAAAATCGTTATATAGATATGAAAATAGTTGAACTTATACTAGACGAGACACAAGAGATGATGGGCATAGATGCTATCTCTATTGTTGAAAGTCCAGCAATACAAGAAGATTTTGTAGCACTAAATTCACAAGAGATTAAACTTGCAGAAGTTTCTAAGGAAAAGAAAATACTAATGGGTGCATTGCTTGTACCAAACAAACCTATCTACCGAAAGAACGGAGATGATGAGTATTATATATATTTTTCAAAGGACACCATTGCAAAGGCTTCTCAGTTGTATTTAAAGAATGGCTATCAAGGCAATTCAACACTAGAACACGCAAGTGCCTTACAAGGGCTTACATTGGTTGAGAGTTGGTTGGTAGAAGATGAGGTTAATGACAAGTCAAGAGCTTATGGCATGAATGTTCCTGTAGGGACTTGGATGGGTTCAGTAAAAGTAGACAACGATGAAATATGGAACGAATATGTTAAAACAGATAAAGTCAAAGGTTTTTCTATTGAAGGATATTTTTCTGATTCATTGGACAAGCCTAAAGAAGAAGATATGGAAGAAGTAGAAGCATCACATTTGCTTAGTGCTATCGAGAAGATAGTCAGAGGCGAGAAGGTTGAGTTAGCTATCCTTCAAGATATTGACAAATGGTTTAATTCTTTTGCTGGAGATGCTGGTACTGCAAAAAATAACATTTCAAATGCTGCTTCTAAATTAGAAGATATATCTAGTGGAATGGAGAAAAAAATAACACAAGCAAAAGAAGGATTAAAAAACGCTAAAGATTTAGGAGCTGATTCTGCAATTAAAAGTCTTTCATCATTTATAAAAGTATTTGAAAAAAAATCAAATCAATTTAAAGACATAGCTTCTCAAATAAACAAATTATCAAATTCAATTTCAAAATCATAATTAAAATGAAAACACCATTTGACCTAGATAAAATCTATAACAAGTTACCACAAGAGAAAACTGAATTGTCTATTGAGAAGGTTGCTTTAGGATTAATTGATGACATTAGAGCAGACGTGGCACAAGCAAATAAAGGTGCTATGAAGGGGATTGATATGATAGAATCAGCAAAAAAACCTTTAGAAAATTCTTTAAGAGATAATAAAAGTTTATTTAAAAAATTACAAATAACTAAAAAATCTGCTATTGAATTAGGTGTAAGAGATATTTTAAAAGAAGTTCAAAAGTATGAAAGACAAGTTGATGAAAATATAAAGTCAATAAATAAAATTTTAAATGGTCTATAAAAATAAATTAAAATGAAAACACCACAAGAGTTAGATAAAATCTACAACAAGTTACCAAAGGAAAAGACAGAATTGTCAAAAGTAGAATTAGCAATTGCTGATGATATAAAAAAACTTGCAAGTCAGGCTAAAGCCGAACTAAATGATTTAAAAAATTTTGAAAAATATGGATTAGCTTTTAAAAAAAATCTTACTAACTTATTTCAAGAAGGTGAGAAACTTGAAAAACTTATGATTAAAGCTTCTAATAATTCTGATAAAACTGTTGATAGAGCAATAAAAGTTATGGATAAAGCTGATGATGCTGCAAAAGCATTAGGAGTTTCATCAAAGGCTATAGAAGGGTATTCAGAATTACTCAAGACTTCGAATGAACTAGAGTTGACTGCTCAAGATATTGTAAGCCTAGCTAAAAAAATGTTTGCTTAATCTGTTAAATAACAATGCCAAACAAAACTAACTACATACCCAGTCGTTCATCGCCTAGAGGTGCATCAAGAGGTTGTTTGTGTAGAGATAAAAACATCTACTCAAGGGAATGTTGTACAGGAGACATAATGGCTCAGGGCATAGGAAACATCACAAGAACAGATTGAAAATGCAAAAATTAAATTAATAGACGTTATATAGTTATGAAATCAAGTGAAATGATAAATAATATCAAAACACTTCTAAACATCGAGGTAAAACTTGAAGAGATGAAGTTGGAGAATGGAACAGTTGTAATGGCTGATTCATTTGAAAAAGGAAAAGAGATTTTCATCAAAACCGATGATGAAAAAGTTGCAATGCCTGTAGGTGAGTATCTTCTCGAGGATGGTCGCTTGGTAGTTGTAGAAGAGGAAGGAATTATTGCTGATGTCCGAGAGGTGTCTGACGAAGTTCCTGCAAAAGAAAATGAAGAAGGTGAGGAAATCACTTCTGACTTAGAAGAAGAAGACAAGAAAGAAGAAATGGGATACGCAACAAAAGAGGAGTTATCTTCTGCTGTTGAGGAAATGAAATCTATGATTGAAGAAATCAAAGCTATGGTTTCCCCTAAAGAAGAAATGTCAGATGATGACGTTGAGCTTTCTAAGAATATCAAAGAAGAATTATCTGCTCCTGCTTCTGCTCCTATCAAGCATAGCCCTGAAGCAGAATCTGCTAAAGTAGAACAAAAAGTCTTTGCTCAAAGTAAAGTGAGAACAACCCTAGACAGAGTAATCAATAAATTAAACAAATAAAATGAGTACATTTAATTAT
>Ga0209337_1003470_pt1 | contig 11152 bp, 4 predicted proteins | sample LinPmetageLP53_FD_184044 | JGI IMG/M metagenome (GOLD analysis project Ga0209337, IMG submission 184044) | Marine viral communities from the Pacific Ocean - LP-53 (SPAdes) (version 2) | ecosystem: Environmental > Aquatic > Marine > Oceanic | place: Pacific Ocean | collected 2010-02-08 | reverse complement strand
ATTTATTAAATCCCATTTCACTAGGGTCTTTCCCTTGAAGTTCTACCAGATAAACTTCTTTACCTTCATTTATAAAATCCTCAGCGAATTTTAATGCTTTTTTTAATGCATCAGTATCTAATGCAATATATATTTTTTTAATAGTTGATGTAACTATTTTTTTCATTAATTTTGATTGTATATTATTGCCTAATAGCGGTATAGCGTTACGTTTAATAGCTATGGCGTCAAATGGTCCTTCGCACAATACCAACGGTAACTTCCAATTAATAAACAACTCAAATGGTACTATATCACGTGATGCCTCAGGATTTCTATATTTTCTATATGGATCTTTTTCAAATGATCTACCTGTAAAGAAATTTAAATGACCATTTTCATCATAAGATGGTATAATAACCATATTTTTATAATTACCATACTCACAATAACCTAAATTATACTTTTCAACATCATCCATTGTTAAACCTCTATTTCTTAAATAACCCCAAGCTTGCTTACCTGTTATATCTGTTGCATTATTTACAACAGGTTTAAATTCTTTAGGTAATTTTACTTCAATAAATGTTTCTTCTATCTTACGTTCATTCTCATTAGATACTAATTTAAATAACTCCGTAAATTTTTCTGGTGTTGCTTTAATTTGTTTGAATAAAGTAGATATACGAGTACCTTTTTTATCACATACCCAACAATGCCATGGATTATAGCCTTTTTTATTTTCGGAAAAATTAACTTCTAGTTTAGGTTTAGTATGATTACAAAAAGGACAACTATAAGATTGATTACCTCTAGCAGTTCGTTTTCCAGTACCTAATACAGAGTTAACCAAGTTAACTAACAGTTCGTTTACCATATAATGTAATATACGAATAGTATTTTGCTAATCAAAGTCTTTCCTAAAGAACTTTCCTAATATGTTATCGTTGATGTGAGTACTATCTTTATCTTCTAATATTCCATTTTTAAATAGATATTTAGTTTCATAGTACGTTAGTAGTTTTTTATTAGGTACAAATTGTAGTATACGTTTCTCCCAATTCTCACCAGCATTATCTTTTTTAGATAATGTAAGAATTTCTTTTTGGGATCCAAAATAATCTACCCAATCTGATTCGGATATTACTTTCTGTTTTAAAGGAACACGTCCTCTAACACCTTTTTCAGCTCTTTCTTCCATTAAAGCATTTAAGGCTTTTTTACCTAATCGTTTATTTCTTTCAAAATAAAGCACTTTTTTACCTATATATTTTATGCCTGTTGGTTTATAGATTACTTCATAAATAAATCCATAAGTTCCTTCAGGCATATCACTAATTGACGTTATAACCCTTCCCTGGTGAGTCCAGGTAGCGGTAGTTGGCATATGTTTCATATGTTAGTTTGTATCAAAATTGATCATAAAAGTTGTATCTGTGTAAAGTGATATTGGCAATGGTCTTGCTAATTTACCAACACATACTAAATCGTTGCTCTCATTATATAATCCTACAGTTGTAACATAAGGACTAAAATAAGACCCAGTACAAAAATCATGATATATTTGAGTATTTTTTTCTAATTCTACATCTCCGGATGTTAATAGAATTGATCCTGTTCCTAAAGGATCTCCTGCACCTCCACCTATTTGGCTAGCTAATATTTCTAATCTATCACCTACACTGTAATTAGTACCTGCAAATGATTGTGAAACTCCACCTGGTGTTATTGAAGATGATACATTTATACTTGTAACAACATTACTTGAAACTACAACATTTAATATAGCTCCCTTTGAAGATTGGAAAGTATCTGTTCCTGAAACTGGTTGAGGATTACCTGCTGGTTGATTTGTATTTCCAAAATATTCTTGTCCTCTAGATGGTGTTGGTGAATTAGTACCTGATGCTAATAATAAATTAAAAGAATCTGCATATTTAATTCTAGTATTCCCTGTTGTTCCAGGTTCTACTTGTGTTAATTTTACAGTATCTAAACCTGAAACTGTTGATTGTAATGAAGCTGATATTTGACCTGCAAACCCATCTACCCCATTTATAGCATCACAAAAACCTTTTGCTATCCCTACAGCACTACCTGTACTATTGAATTGTACTTGATTTAAAGAATTTCTTCCTCCATTTTTATTTCCATTCCAACCTACAAATTCTAAACTATTATTTCCTGCTGATACTAGCTCTACTCTATATTGTTGACCAAATGTAGTTCTAGATGCTCTATTTCCAAAGATATAAAATGTAGTTGCTTGTACATCACCTACTCTATTACGAGGTGTAACTGCATAAGTATCATTTGCTGATGCAGCTAAATTTAAATTTCCAGCATCAAATGATGAAAATAATTGATTTGTAGTTGATGTTAATTTTCCTGGAGGTCCTAAAGCTGATGGGTTTGTTGTAAATGAAAATTCATCATCTCTTACTGTACATTTATATTGATTTTCATCTATTGTTATTGAAGACGAATATGATAAAGAAGAAGACATTATATTAGGATTCATATTATCCTTATACCCTACATTATGAGCAAATTCCCTTAAACTACCACTATCTGGTCCTGTTATTACTGCTATTCCTTGTGAGTAAAATATTTGACCTATACTTCCTGAAAAGAAAGGTACTCCTGTTGAGTTAGATTGTGTTACAATTAAATTACCTTGCCCATCATCATCAACTATACTACGTGTAAAGTTAATTGAAGATGTATATTCAAATTGAAATGAAGATGGTTGAATTGCTTCACCATACAACATTGATGGGATTGATATAACAGAAGGTCCTTTTGGTTTTTGAAGATAATATAATGTAATATCATCTCCAACACTACCATCATTAATAAAAGTAACTAAATCATTATTTTTTAATGTTAAACCACTTAATGTACCATTAACATTTGGATCAATTCTTTCTTCTACTAATTGACTTGCTGATACAGTTGTAATTTGAGTACCTCCTGTTGTTAATGTAAAAGGTGAGTTACCAATGTCTGCTATAGGCCATTCTACATGAGATAAAACATATGTTTCATTAATTCCTTTTGCTAATAAATCAGGCAATGTTACAAAAGATAATTTAGTTGTACTAATGTTAGCATTAAGATCAGCTATAGCAGATTGAGATACTCCTGTATTAGTACCTGCAAATCCAATTGGAGCCATAGATGCTGAAAATTGAGAAAATTTTCTATCTTGTGTTAATGATGATTGTAAAAAGTTTTCAAATCTAGGACCTGTTGTGTTACCAACATATTGACTAAATCCTAAATCTTGACCTTGTGGACCTGTTTGCCCTGGTATAAAACTAGCTGTGACCATAGGATCACCTGTAGATGCTGTTAGGTAATTTGAATAATAAAGTTGTTTAATACTACTAAAAACGGTTACACCATCTTGCATTGTATTAAATCCAGTGTCAAATGAACCAGATAAGTAGGTACCCTGTTGTGATTGATAATATTCGATTTGTACATCTGAGGACGAAACCTGACTGTTCTCAAATCTAAAACGTTTATTAGCTTTAAACGGGGAGACTACTACTTCATTAGTATTAAATTGTTTGTAAACAGCCATTCATCTTAAAAATCTAATTTAACTCGTACAAGTAATTCTTTCGTAAAATTCTTTTCTAATGGTCTTGATAATTTAGCTACTGCTAATAGTTCTTGTGATATGTTATATAAACCTACTGTTGTTATGTAAGTTGTTGGGTTTTCTACAAATTCATTAAATAACACAGCTCCAGTAGAACTTGATATAAATGATGGATTTGCTGAGTAGTTATATTCTGAGTTTTTAGCTCTACAGAATATATAATCAGATGATAAATCTTCTTTTGAATTTATAGTAAATCCTAAATTATTATTACCTGATCTTTGTAATGCATCTACTAATTGTAATGAATTATTTCCTTTTGAATCAAATGATCTACTTGTTCCAAAATTAATACCCCCAACTTCTGGTATTGCATCTAAAGCTTCTCCATTTAATATTAATGTATTAATGTCTGGTAATAAAAAACCATATGATCCTGATCCTGCTGTGTAACCATTTACATTTTGAGTTGTTCCTCCTTGCACACCAGCTGAACCTGATATTATTTGGAAAATTCTTCCTGCATCACAAAATTGTGTGGTTGTAGATAATTTACTATCATCTGTTAATTGTACACTAGAACCTAAATCTTGTGCATTCTTTTTAAATGCTAATGGTGCATTTAATCTAACTTGAACTTCTGCTGAACCAGCTCCTGTTGATAAGGCACCTGCTGCTATAGTTAATATATCTCCTGCTTTATAATATGTTCCTTGATCAAATATAATTGATGTTAATGTTGTAGCAGAAGCAACGATAATGTCTGCTCTTGCATTTACGCCTGCAACTCCATTATGAGTAACAGATGTTCCTCCACTACCTCCTGTTAAAGTAACATCATTATAAGTAGCAGCATCCATGCCTGACATAGCTGTTATTACAGATGCTTTTTGATCTGCTGTAGTTGATAGTGTACTAGTAGATCCTGATATATTTAATGTCCATGTTCCAGGTAGAATAGCTTGTTTATATCTTGCTCTTTCAATTGGCATTGCATACCAATATGATGATGTTACACCACCAAATACAAATGAAGCATTTTCATCTCCTAATACTAAATTTCTATATTGACCATAATTTGTTCTTGTTGGAGTAGATCCAGTTACTAAATTATTTAAAAACTGACTACCACTACCTACTTGATCTCCATAAGCTATATCAAACTGTATTTCAGCAGATACTTCTGTTGATGCTGTTTGGTAAACTGATGTATAATATTCTGCTACATTACTAGATACTTGTGTTGAACTAGTGTAGAAAAAATTTAAAGTAGGATTATTACTACTCCACATAGGTGCAGTTACTGAGTCATTACTAACTACTACATCCCCAGCTGTTAATATTACATAAGCCCCTCCTTGTGAAGAAGCTGCTGGTAATGCTCCTGCGGCTGCTGTGCCGTTGTTAGCTGATACTCTTGTATAATTAGGAGCAGCTCCTTGTCTTGTTGCTTGTGATCTATTTGTAGGTCTTGCCATAATTTTATTTTATTAGGATACTGCAGCTGTTTTAGTTGCTATTGATTTATTTGATATGAATACTGGAATTTGTGCTCTTGCTCCTGAATCTAATCCTATTACTGTTAATGTAGCATATAAAGTACTTGTTGTACTAAATAATGTTGGAACTGATGTTCCATTTCCACTACAAGTTAATCCAATAACAGTTTGAGAAGTTGCGGTTCCATTTGTAATTATAGTTGCTGCATTTGTTGAAGCTTGAGCTACTGCAGCTGCACTATTAATTCCACTACCTACAAAAGCACCAAATACTCTAATATCCGATACTGTAAATTGATATCCTGATGGTTCTGTTGTTTGACCATCTAGATAATTAATTGTGTTTGGTGTAATGTTAAATGGAGCTCCATTAGCAATATTTAAACTCGTTTGACCTAGTTGTAATATAGGCATTTTTGCAGTACCTCTAGCTAAACTAACTAACTTATACTTCATCATTTGAGTTTCATCTGGAAATGCTTCTAATAAAGGCATATTTTCAATTGCTTCTCCATAGTAAGCCGATCCTGAAGGGTGGTTTGGGTTGTATAAAGTGTAATCTACTTCATCATCAGACAAAGCAAATTGTGTTATATTGAAAGATCCATCACCTTTTGCTAGTAATTCTCTTCCCTTTTTAGTTAAGATAGCGTCAACTGTTACTACCTGATTATTTAAATATCCCATTACTGTATTGTTTTAGTTATAAATATATGATTTTTTTATTTTTATTCCAAGTTGTTATTGTTTTTCTATTTTATCTAATTGGATCATTAACATCTCTACCTTCAAAATCAATTGGTCCCGTATTACTAGGATTACTATTTGTTATTCCTGGTTCTTCTGGTTTATCAAAAGCATTTTTAGCTTTTAATTGATTAATAATATTTAATGCATTAGATTTTTGTACAGGTGAAAAGTCATTTGGTATTAAAAAACCTTGACCTGATGGAGTATTAACTCCTACTGATCCTGATGGTGGTGGTATTTGTTTAAGCATTACCTTATCATCAGCTTCTATTTGTCTTCTTATTGTAAATTTAGTTATTGCACCACCTATTAACCCAGATAAAGCTACTCTTGGGTCTCTAGTAGTTCTTATAAATGTAGGTGCTTTTAAAGCAACTTCTCCTTCTTCATAAAGATGATAAGGATTTACTGATCCTGATCTTAATACAGTTGCACCTGCTGGAGCACCAACATCAACACCTACTGTAAAGTTATTATTATTACCATTTATAATATTTATATCTAATACTCTTAAAGTTACTGCATTTTTATTACCTTGAGATGGTGGAGTACCAGTCCAATTAGCAGCATCACCAATTACACTTTCTGGTATTGTTATATAATTACCAGGTTGATAATTAGAACCTCCAGTAATAGTAGCTTGTGTCCAACCAGGACACACTTGAGTTCCAGATGAAATTACAGTAATAGTTCCTCCCCCTCCTAAAAATGGTTCAGTAGAATCACCTTGAGAAGCTGAAACAAAATTACCCGCTGCTGCACCATTATCTATTATAGTTTTTGTAAATGTACTTGGATTTCCTCCTGATGTAGCCATACAACCACCATTACCAACTACTTGATCACTAGGATAATTTATAATACCTGCTAACCCCCCAGCATTTTGTGCTGAATCGGCAAATGAGGAGGTATAATAATAATCTTGAATTTCTTCAACTATAAAATCCTCTATTACATTAGTAGATTGGGACACACTAGTTGCCGTATCAATAGTATTCAAAATACCTTCAACTCTAAGTACATCTCCTCTTTCTATTAAAAATGAAGAATTTGGATCTTGATAAGATGTACAATCAGAACCATCTGGGTTCCAATTATAATAATTTTCTGCATTTGCAGGATTTGATCCTGATGTAGTCCATAAATTAGTAAATGGTCCTTCATCAGTAACTCCTACTTGATTTGGGTTAATTGAATATAAAGAAGATGATACTGTTGCGTTATAAGCATGATATAATGCTAATTGAGGTCCTCCTATTAACAATTGTTGTTCACCTGGAACTGAACTTGGAATAACACCTGTTGGATCTACAGTATTTGAAGATGATACTGGTGAAGGGTTAAAATTAAGCATAAATGGAGTATTACCTCCTGTTAAATCATCTGCAGTTAAAGCAGCACAATCATAATCACCAGCAACTGTAAGGGTAAAACCATTTTCGTTTTGTATTGATTCTAATATAGTTACTACATCCCCTATTTGATATCCAAAACCACCTGATCCTGTACTTGCTATAGATATTTGTGAAATATTTCCAGCACTAACTGTAACATTAACAAACATATTTCGTCCTGATCCAGAAGTTACTGTTAGAATATTATTATACTGTCCATTAGGGGTTGTTGCTGGAGTAGTACCTGTAATAACAGATCCTACTTTACCAATTTTAGCTCCTGTTCCTAAATCAGTAGTTAAACTACCACTTAATATAAACCCAAATGAAGTAATTTCATTAGGATTTGCTACTATATTACCTGATGCTAATAAAAATGATATAGGACCTGATGCAGTTCCTCCTGCTTTACTGGTATTTGCTAAATATGTATTTATAGTTGATTGTGATATTGTTACAACATCCCCAGCACTATAACCTTGTCCATTTGTAGTAATAGTAGCACTAACAAATGCATTACTTGTATATAACAATGTTATTCTAGCTCCTGAACCTTGCCCTCCTATTGAGGTTAAAGGAATATTTTGTATACTTACAACACCACCTATAGAAAGTGTTGGTACTACCCCTGTAGTTGTTAATGTTCCTGTTAATAAACCACTAAGCCCTGGTTCAGCTATAGTATTACTACCTGTAACCATTTGAATAGTATCTTGAGTTTGGAATCTACTTCCTGTTGAAGGATTATTTCCTAATGTATATTGATAAGCTAATGAAGCTGATACTCTACTTTTAGCATTAGCATTTATTGTTATAAATTCTACAGCACCACCTTCAATATTATAGTTACCAATCTGCATTGAAGAGTAATCTATATCTCTTGTCTTTGGATTTAAATAACTTACTTGTGCTTTTCTGTTAGGTTCAAATATAGCAGAAACGAATTTTTTGTTTTCATTTGACCCATCTATTGTTATTGAATTAGGGGTTATTTCTTGTCCTGCAATACTTGTTCTTGGAATTTCAATTAATTGGTCAATATTAAATTGATATGAGTTATATAATGCTAGTTGTTCATATGAATTTTCAAAACGAGCCATATAAATTGGATGTTTATCAATTACGGCACTACCACTTGGTACTAAATCATCACCAGACCAACTAGCAGAACCCCCACCTAATTCTGTTTGAATAAATGATGATGTAACTGATCCATCTAAAAAGTTATTTGCCACTCTAAACCCAACAGGTTTTTTGCTTCTATTTACGGGCATAATAGGTTGTGAAATTTCTGGTCCTATTGATCCTGAAGGTGTAAAGAAGTTATAGTCTAAACTTTTTAATTTAGTTCCTCCATATCGAGAATTAACACTACTAGGCATAGTATAATTACTATCTGGTACATCTGCTCTTTCAGGGAATGTACCTGATGGAGATGAAGGGAAATAGGATTGTGTTACTACTAAATCAAAATTATTAGGTACTGATTGAGTAGCACCATATGAAAGTATATATCTATAACTACTACTTCTATTTAAATTAACATTATTACTTAATGGGTTATAATCTGAATTATTAAATAATACACTTTCAGAATTTTCAATTAAAAATATAGGTGATATAATATTACCTTGAGCATCTTCATTTGACATATTTTGATAATCTGCTTGATTATCATATCCTTGATCTTGTTGATCGAAGAAAATTGGTGCATTTATTAAATCATATAAACCACCTACACCTTGAAGATTCATATTTGAAACTGTTCCTACTACAGAACTTTGAGCATCAAACATAGCTCCCATATATTGATTTTCATTAACTTCACCATTTGATGCTAAGTTTGTTCCTTTAAACGAATGAGATATTGCTGTTGTTTCTGTTCCTGATGAAGCTGCTCTAGTTTGAAAATAAGCTTCAGCTGGAGTAACTTGACCTAAAAATCCAATACCATTTCTTCGTGATACTGTACTACCGTTATCAATAAAAGTATTAAACTGGTTAAATCCTGCTGTTTTTCCTGCTGTACCAGCTGTTGTAGTTATATCATATGTTAAAAGATAATTTTGTCCTGGGATTATTGATTGTGAGAAAAGATTACTTAATCTTAAATTTGGACCAAAAGTAGCATTGTTAAAAGTAAACCCATTTGCTGTTACACTAGTAAATTGTAAAGCAGCATTATCAACACTATCAATATTAGCTGTTGCTAATGTTGTACTTCCACCAGGTATAGTTACTGTTTCTCCAGCAGCATAACCTGTTCCACCTTTTCCTGCTCCACTAGTTATAGATACAGAAGTTACACTAATACCATTTGATACATAATCTAATTTTAATCCTGATCCTCCTCCACCTCCAGCTGATATATTAGAAAAATTTCCTACACTATAAACTGATCCACCAGTTAAAAGAGATATTTCAGTTGCTACACCAGCATTAACAGGAGCACTTGCTGATACGTAAGCATCTGTATTGTCAATTATAATATTATTAAATGCCGTTGAATTTGGTTTTACCTTTCTGTAAGGATTATATTGAACTTTACTTTCAACATTTATTTCACTACCACTATATTCTCCATTATAAAATTGTTCTTGATAACTATCCCAAACGGTATCTATACCTAAAGATGTTGTGTTGAAGGTAAAATAACCTTGTTGTGATTGAGGTATTGTGTCAGAATCTGGTATTTTAGTTGTACTTTCTCCTAATGCAATTTGATAAGCACCAATTGATATAGCTACATCTGTAGAAATTAAAATATACATATCTTCTCCAGGATGTATAGTAAATAAAGAATTTGGTAAAATTGCACCTGGTGGGTCTTGTACTGTATAAGTTGATACATTAGTCATCACAACTCCTCTTAAACTTGATGAAGCTTGAATTGTTAAATTCATTGGACTTGCTGGAATACTAGTAAAGTAGTAATCTACATATAATGGTGTTTCTACTGACTTATCAGTATTTAAAAATACATTGTTAAATCTACTAGTACCACCTGAGAATGCTTGAACAAGTGAAACACTACCAGCTATTGATATTCCTATAGTAGGTTTAAATGCATCGTTTCCAGTTGTACCTGGTTCATTGTTTGTAAGTGTTAAAGTATCATTTGTTACAGTAGTTGTTGATATAGAAGTAGTTATTGTTCCTAATCCCTCTATTCCATGTCCATTAGGTGAGTTAATTGCTTGAGCTAAAGCAGCTGATTTTGCTGCTGCATTACCATTACCTAAAAAACATACAAATCCATTATTTATTTGATTTTGGAGAGCAGCATCATTAACCGCTGCATATGATTTAACAGTAAAACCATCTGTAACATTGCTTATAGCATAATTAGCATTTCCTGTACTAAGAGCTGCTGAAGTACCTGTAAATTTTAATATAGCGGTTGCTTTTCCTTCTAAAGGTCCTGCATTTACTATGTTTATATCACTTGATGTTTCCGTTGATGGATCTGATTCAAGTAATGAGATAGCTGCAGCGCCCGCAGTTAATGCTAAATTGTCATTTTCAGTAATTAAAAAGGCTCCACCTTCTTTTAATACATTATATTGATTAACACTTCCTCCTGGTCCTCCATAAATTTGAACTATATCAGAAGATGAATAATAAGTATTTTGAGTTACATTATTCCATAATTGATGTGTTGTAATTGAACCTGTTAGCTCTAAATTTTTAAATGTTAATGGTTGATTAAATGGAGCGTATGATTGTGTAGTTACTATGTCAACTTGTGGTTCTCGGTATCTGCTACGTTCTAGCATGTTTTGTTTAATTACAATACCTGTAGACACACTTGTACGCGCAGGTACATAGTTCTTAATCGCTCTAAATAGCGAATCATCAAAATACCTAATTAATCGTAAATAATCAAATGTATTGCTAGTATAATACTTTTGAAAATATTC
>Ga0209337_1003468_pt1 | contig 11154 bp, 13 predicted proteins | sample LinPmetageLP53_FD_184044 | JGI IMG/M metagenome (GOLD analysis project Ga0209337, IMG submission 184044) | Marine viral communities from the Pacific Ocean - LP-53 (SPAdes) (version 2) | ecosystem: Environmental > Aquatic > Marine > Oceanic | place: Pacific Ocean | collected 2010-02-08 | reverse complement strand
GTGTTTCAACTAACACTGGTGTTATTGAAGTACCACTAGGAGACGCTAACGAAGTAACTCTTACTGGAACACAAACTTTAACTAACAAAACTTTAACAGCACCTAAAATTGGAACTTCAATTTTAGATACTGGCGGAAACGAATTAGTTTTACTTACAGCTACAGGTTCAGCAGTTAATGAATTTACTTTAGCAAATGCTGCTTCAGGTAATGGTCCAATTTTATCATCAACAGGTGAAACAAACGTAGACATTAACATTAATCCAAAAGGAACAGGTGTACTTAAAAGTGCAACAGCTGCAGTTAGAATTGCAGGAAAAGAAACTATGTGGGTTCCAGCTGCAGCAATGTATGGACCAACAACTAACCCTGCAGATGCAGCTTTAGTTGAAACAACAGCAACAAGACCAGATTTAAAAGTATTTGATTTTGATGCAGGTACAAAACAATACACACAATTTACAGTAGCTATGCCAAAATCATGGAATGAAGGAACAGTAACTTATCAAGTTTACTGGTCTCCAAGTACAACTAATACAGGTAACTGTATTTTTGGTTTACAAGGAGTTGCATGTGCAGATGGTGATACTATTGATGTTGCATACGGAACAGCAATAGAACTTACAGATGCAGGTATCGGAACAGTCGAAGACCAACAAGTTTCAGTTGAAAGTAGTGCTATGACAGTTGCGGGTTCTCCTGCAGCAGGTGAACAAACTTACTTTCAATTATATAGAGATGCAGCAGATGGTGCAGATACTTTTACTGGCGAATCAAGAGTTCTAGGAGTAAAAATATTTTATACTACTGATGCAGCTAACGACGCATAAGGAGAATAAAATATGTCTTTCGGTTATCAAGTTTTAGGTTTTGGATCAGGCGGCGGTGGCGTTGTCTACGAAGTTAATTATTTAGTTGTTGCCGGCGGTGGCGGTGGCGGAGCTGGCGGGGGCGGCGGAGCCGGAGGTTTTAGAACTTCTGAAGATTCTTCTCTTATGGAATTAGAAGCTGGCGATTATACAATTACAGTCGGTAGTGGCTCAGGACCTGTTTCAGGAAATAACAGTGTACCAAGAGGGGGAAATTCAGTTCTTAATACTATCACGTCAACAGGCGGTGGTGGATCAGGATATTATAACCCCGAAGAAGATGGTGGAAGTGGTGGAGTCCAAAGCGGTGCCGGCAACACTCCTCCAGTTACTCCTTCTCAAGGTAACGACGGTGGACCACAAATTCAATCTGGTGGCGGCGGAGCTAGCCAAGATGGACAAGATAGTAGTCCAGGTGGCGGAGCTGGCGGAAATGGAAGAGATAGTTCTGTATCAGGTTCTTCAGTAGAATACGCTGGCGGTGGCGGTGGCGGAGGCTACATTCCAAATCCAGCACCAGGACCAGCACGAGACGGCGGTGGAGCTGGTGGTAGTAGAACCGGCGCAGGATCTAATGGAACTGATGGTAAAGGCGGCGGTGGCGGCGGAATGGGTCAAGATGGCTCTCCTCCAAATGGTAAAGGTGGTAGCGGTGTTGTAATCGTTAGCGCTCCAGCAGACGCAACTTTATCTGTTTCACCAGGAACAAATAGTACAGGAACTGCTCCAGGAGGACAAAAATTAGCAACATTTACAGTGTCGGGGACACTAACAATATCGTAATGGCAACTTTTGCAAAATTAAAACCAAGTAACAATGTTGTTCTTGATACAATAAAAGTTGGCAATGATGTGCCAACGTCTAATGGTCCTTTAGGTGAAAATGACATGCATGTTGATGGAGAAACTTATTGCACAAATACTTTTGGTGGAATTTGGAAACAATGTTCAGAAACAGGTGCATTTAGAAAACAAAATGCAGGCGTAGGTGACACCTACGATGCTGTTAAAGATAAATTTATTAGACCTCAACCACATGCTTCATGGACAATAGATTCTAATGATGATTGGCAAGCTCCAGTAACAAGACCAACAGATGAAAGTCTAGTGGTAAGTGATACTGTAATATTAAGATGGCCCTATTGGAATGAAGAAAATTATAGATGGCAAAGCGATAATGTTTTAGAAGACCCAATGGTTGCTTATCATTGGGATACAAATACAAACGCTTGGGTTATTAGTTAATCTTTACTTTTTAATTATTATAGGTTAAATATATTTCATAAGAAAGATTATGAATATAGTAAATTTATTTCCAACACCAGTATGTGTTAAGTATTTAAAACCTTTATCTAAATTAATTTTACAAAAAATTTTAAAACATAAAACAAAACCTGATTGGCAGTTTAATGTTTTACAAAGTCAAAATACATATATCTTAGAAGAAAAATTTCTTAAAAATTTAAAAAAACAAATTGATTCTTTTATTCAAGAATACGTTGATGAAATAATAAAACCAAGAAAAAATTTAAAATTTTATATAACTCAATCTTGGTTAAATTACACAGGTGAAAAACAAATACACTACCCACACTTTCATCCTAACTCAATTATATCTGGAGTTTATTATATAAATGCAGATCCGAAATTAGATTTTATCTTATTTAAAAAAAATGTTTACGATCAAATAAAGATATATCCTTCAAAGTTTAATGTACATAATTCTGATACTTGGTGGATACCAGCTGCTACAAACAAACTTATTTTGTTTCCTTCTTCTTTAATGCATGAAGTAGGTAATGTTAAAAAAACTTACGGTAAAAGAATAAGTTTAGCTTTTAATGTTTTTGTAAAAGGAGACTTAGGTTCAAAACAAACTCTAACTGAATTAAAAATATGAACATACTAGGGTTACAAAAAAATCACAATTCATCTGTCGCCTTATTTTGTGATTATAAATTAGTTTATTATAATCAAGAAGAAAGATTATCTAAAATAAAAAACGACAGTTTTTTTCCATTACATATTTTAAATGAAATAAAAAAATTAAATATTAAAATAGATAAAGTAGTTGTTACAGGATACAACACTATTGATGCTCATACTATTTATGGGTATATGTATAAAATAGGTTTAATTGATTCTGTTTATGAAAATACCTTTCATTTTTATAAATCACATCATTTAGTTCATGCTGTAAAAGCAATGTACTCCTCTAATATGGAAAAAGCATTAATATTAGTGGCAGACGGAAGAGGCTCTACTTATTTACTAGATAATGGAAAACAAGGGCATGAAATTTTTTCTGTTTACAACGGCAGTATAAAAAATGGATTTGATTGTTTATATAAAAGACTACAAACAACTTTAGAAGGTCATGGAGCTAAAGCAAGACCAGAAGAAATATATGGTTTTGATTTTGTTAAACCCGCAATTACACTTAAGGATTTTAAAAATTTTGATGTAGATCATAGACCTGTTTCTGGAGCATTCTATAGTAGGATAACAAATCATCTAGGTTTTAAAACAAACGATGAAGGAAAATTAATGGGGTTACAATCTTATGGAAAACCAAACAAAAGAATAAAAGAAATATTATCACAAGATGATTTATTTAATAATAAAAATGAAAGAAGTGATAAAGTTAATTTTTCTCCAAACCTTGAAAAATATCCAGAACTTTATTATCATAAAAAATTAGGCTTTAAGCAAATTCATTATGACATAGCATACGAAGCACAAAAACAATTTGAAAAACAAATGGTTGAAATATTAGACAAATGTATAACTAATCAAAAAAATATAATTATAACAGGAGGTTGTGGTTTAAATGTAGTATTTAATTATCGACTTAGAAAAGCACTACCTAAAGATATTAATTTATATATTGATCCGTTATGCGGCGATGAAGGTAACAGTATAGGTGCAGCCATAACATATGGTAAATACTGTGGAGAAAGAAATAATTTTGACAGTATTTATTTAGGGCCAAAGCCTAAGTACAACATTGAAAAAGGAAATGATAAAATAGAAGATGTTGTAAAACATTTAGTTGATAAAAAAATAGTAGGACTTTATCAAGGCAGTGCTGAAGCGGGGCCTAGAGCTTTAGGAAACCGATCATTATTACTAGATCCTAGAATTAAAGACGGTAAAGATATAATGAACAAAGTTAAAAACCGAGAATGGTTTAGACCGTTTGGTGCATGTATTCTTGAAGAAGAAGCAGACAAATGGTTTGACATGGCAGGTTTAAAAAATTCTCCATACATGCTGTATGCTGTTGAAGCTTTAGAAGGTGTTAAAAAAAAAATACCAGCAGTTATCCATGTTGATAACACCTGTCGAATACAGACAGTTAACGAAAAACAAAACCCTGTTTTGTATAACTTACTAAAACAATTTAATCAAAAAACTAATATTCCAATATTAATGAATACTTCTTTTAATTTAGCAGGGGAAACTCTTGTAGAGACACCAGAAGATGCTCTTGAAACTTTTAATAAGTCTGATATAAATTGTATATACTTTGCCGACATAGAAAGGATTTATCAATAATGCATTTAAAACATAACGTATGGTTTTTTAAAGATGTTTTAGATAAAAAATGGTGTAACAATTATATAAAAAAATATAAAAACAAAGGTTTTAAAACTGGAAAAGTTGGTGGTGATGGATCTAAAATTACAGCACAACAAAATAAAAAAAGAAGAAATTCTTCTGTAGCTTTTATTACAGAAAAAGAAGCGTATGAAAAAATAAATCCATACATACAGAAAGCTAATAAAAATGCAGATTGGAATTTTGAAGTTAGTTGGAACGAGGACATGCAGTTTACTAGATACACAAAAGGACAATACTATAATTGGCACATGGATATGTGGCATAGACCATATACTAACCACAGACACATCCAATACGAAGGTAAAACAAGAAAACTATCTTGTAGTGTTTTATTAAACGATCCCAGCGAATACAGTGGAGGAGATTTAGAAATAGGAAATACCAATAACGTTGATACTAGCCTTGAAGAAAATAAAGTAAACTTAAAACAATATAATTTAGGACAGGGTTCAATTATTGTTTTTCCTGGATTTATATGGCACCGCGTAACTCCAGTAACTAAAGGAACAAGATATAGTTTAGTAATGTGGACTTTAGGAAAACCATATGTTTAGTAAAAATAAATATCAAATATGTAAAAATATAATTAGTAAAGAACTAGCTAATTTTTTATTTAATTATTTAAGAATGAAAAAACAAACTTTTTATTCTTTAAAAAGATTAGGCATAAATAATAAACTGTTGGGCGTTGATGGTGACGAACAAGCACCGGGAAGCTATTCTTGTTATTCAGATATTGCTATGGAAACATTATTAGCGGCTACTAATGAAACACTAGAGAAAAAAACAAAACTTAAGTTATCCCCTACCTACACATACACTAGGTTATATAAAAACGGAGATCAATTAAAAAAACATAAGGACAGATTTAGTTGTGAAATTTCGGGTACTTTAAATTTAGGTGGTGACATGTGGCCCATATATCTACAAGACATTAAAGGAAAAGAAATTAAAGTTAAATTAAATGCAGGAGATGCCTTATTATATTCTGGAACTATTTTACCTCACTGGAGAAAACCTTTTGAAGGTTATATGTGTGGACAAGTGTTTTTACATTACAATAACAAAGCAACAAAAGGTTGGGATAAAAATCTTTTTGATAGCAGACCTCATTTAGGCTATCCATTTAAAACATGATAAAAATTTTAGATAATTTTGTACCTTTAAATATACAAAATAAATATATTGAATTATTAAACAGTGAAGAAATTGCATGGTTCTTTATGAAAGATTTAGTTGTTAAAAAAAATAATATAAGTTTTAAAAATGAAGACATAACAGACACGTTTGCTATGGTGCATATATTGTTTGACAATCAAGGAATAAACTCAAAATTTTATAGACTATTCTCATCAATATTAAATTTTTTTTGTGTAAAAGAAAAAATAAAAATTAAAGATATGATTAGAGTAAGGATAAGAAGAACTTTTCAAACTAAAGATCACTCAAAAGAAAAATATAATGTGCCACACATAGATGTTAAAGAACATCTACCTTACAAAACTTTATTATATTATGTAGATGATTCTGACGGCGATAGTGTTTTTTTTAAAAACACTATATCTGATAATATATTACTAGATACGAATGCTGTGATAGATAAAAAAATATCTCCTAAAAAAGGAAGAGCTATATATTTTGATGGTAATATATATCACTCTGGAAATTGTCCTGTTGATTATAATAAAAGAACTGTTATAAATTTTGACTTTAAAGTATGAAAGATTTTATAAAAAAACATTTAACTAACGTTAAACAAGCTACTAAAAAACAAAAAGAAAAAGAACTCTGGGATGTAGTTGGTATATTAAAAAACAGATTAAATGAAAAATTAAAATACGATCTTAGGCCATATGACACAGATAACCAAGGACGAGACGTAAAACCATTAACCAATAGATCTAAAGCAGATAAAATTGTTTTTGAACAAAAAGATAAATGGGTAATCGTTGAAGCAGTAGAGTTACATGGTTTTATTATTACACACAGGTTAAAAGAAATTAATCTAGATGAAATTATTGATGCGTTAGAATGGAATATAAATATAAACAAATAAAAAATTTTCTTGATCAAGACACCTTTAACAAAATTCAAGAAATAATGTTATCAGATACCTTTCCATGGTTTTTTCATGAATTTCAAACTTCAGGTAAAAAAGATACTTTTTTTATGGGACATAATTTTTATCACGACCATCAAAAAAATTCTGTGTATTATGATTTAGTTATAGAACCTATACTTAAAAAACTTAAACCAAATATGATTAGTGAAATAAGAGCTAATTTATTATTTAAAACAAAAAAACATATGCAATCTGACTTTCATTTAGATAAAACTTTCTTTTGTAAAACAGCTATATTTTATATTAATACGAATAATGGATACACTTTACTTAAAGATAATACTAAAATTAAAGTAGAAGAAAATAAACTGTTAATTATAGATACAAAAACATATCATGCTGCAGTAACTGCAACAGATACGGACAGAAGGGTTGTAATAAACTTTAACTATTTATGAAAAATTTAAAAAGTTATATACTCCATTTAAATAAATGGATTCCTAAAAATATTTTAAATGTTACTATTAAAGAATTAACAAAAGAAAAAAATTGGGAACAACATAAGTGGTCCTATTCAAAAGAATTTAAAAAACAATCTAAAAATGGTAATAAGGAATTAGATGTCTGTAATGGAAATAGCTTAACACATCTTAAAGATTTACATCATTTAACTTGGAAAGCTTTAGAAAAATATATTCTTATTGATAAAATAGGAGGAGAAATTTTTAATGGTTGGAAAGGTTTTAGTAAAATTAGATTTAATAGATATAAAAAAAACCAAATAATGTCTAAGCATTGTGACCATATACATGGTTTGTTTACCGGAGAAATTAGAGGTATCCCTATACTAAGTATCATAGGAGTTTTAAATGATGATTATATGGGAGGAGATTTTATTATGTTTAATGACTATAAAATAAAACTTAAAGCTGGAGACTTAATTATATTTCCATCAATTTTTATGTACCCGCATTTAATTAAACCTATAAAAAAAGGAACAAGATACTCATTTGTATCTTGGTGTTATTAATGAAAACTATAATACTAGAGTCCTATGGATTCCAGGATAAGTTTAAACACCATGATTTAATTCAAGATCAATTAATTAATTTTTTAAACAGAGCTGCAAATGATTTTGATTGTCATCCTAAAGATAAAATTGATTATTTAGATTGGCAGAAAAGCACAGACATGGATAGAAAATGGGTAAAGTTTATAAAACCTTTACTAGAAAAACATTTTTTAAAATGCATTAAAAATTTAAAGTTAAACACTGTACATATTAGAAACCTATGGTTTCAAAAATATAAAAAAAACGGAGTGCATAACTGGCATATACATAGTAATAATTATACAGGAGTATATTATTTAAAATTTCCCGAACATTCTACTAAAACACAATTAGTCAACAAACAAAAAATATTAGAAATAGATGCTAAAGAAGGGGACATAATTATTTTCCCTAGCTTTGTGGTGCACAGATCACCTAAGATAACTGAAGATATAGAAAAAATTATTATATCATTTAACCTAGATTTTGATACACTTGAGGAGGATTATAAAGTATGAAATTTGCATTAAGAATTGAGAAAGAATTAAAAAGATCAACGTGTTTATATGGTTTTGATTTTGATAATTTTGATGGAACAGATTTTATAGAAATAATAGATGATGTATTAAAAAACAATTCTAAATGGAATTACAATAGTAATGTTAAGGGAAAAAGAACAGAGAACATTTTTTTAAATAATGTTGTTTTTGAAAAAATTATGTTTTCTAGTAAAAATTATTTATCTTCTTTTACAGATTTATTAAACCCAGAATATACTATGTTAGATGCCTATGGTATTAGACTGGACAAAGGCGATTGGACCGCAAACCATAGACATGGCCAAGCTGATGTTTCTGGTATTCTTTATTTAAATAGTAGTAATCAAAAATTATTTTTTCCTGAACTTAAACTTTATGTTAAACCTGAACCAGGAAGAATTTTATTTTGGGATAGCTTATTAAGACATGAAGCTAAACCCAACCTTGAAAAAACACCTAAACATGCTATAGTTTTTAATCTATACTACGCAACAGGTTAATTTTCAGATTGAATTACTTCGTAATCTAATATAATAGCTAGTAAACAGGATTTTATATGTTACAAAAATTAGGAATTGTCCCCGGATATAATAAACAGGTTACAGAATTAGGCGCTGAAGGACAGTGGTTTGATGGTAATAATGTTAGATTTAGATATGGTTCACCAGAAAAATTAGGTGGTTGGGATCAATTGGGTCAAGATAAATTAACAGGAGCCGCTAGAGCTTTGCATCATTGGGATAATAATGCAGGAACTAAGTACGCAGCAATAGGTACAAACAGAATGTTATACGTTTATTCTGCAGGTACATTTTATGATATTACGCCAATAAGAGTAAGTATAGCAAACGTTACTTTTTCAAGTGCAAGCGGCACTCCAACAGTTACTGTCACATTTTCAACGTCTCATGGTATGCAAGAAGATGACATTATATTATTTGATGGTGTAAGTGGGGTTACTGCAATAGGGTCTACTTTTAATGACGCTTCTTTTGAGGATAAAAAATTTATGGCAACTTCAGTGCCTACATCTACATCAATTACAATTACAATGCCAAGTAATGAAACAGGAACTCAATTAAATAATTCAGGAGATGCTACAGGCAAACCTTTTTATCATGTCGGCCCATCTCAACAACTAGGTGGATTTGGTTGGGGTACAGCAAACTTTGGTGGAACTGCTTCTGGTATTGCAACTACAACTCTAGCAACTGCTTTAACAGATACAGTCACAACTAATATCGTTCTTGCAAACTCAACAGCGTTTCCAGATGCTGGAGAAATTAGAATTGGTACAGAAGATATTAGTTATACAAACAATGACCCGGCAACAGGGACCTTAAGTGGAGGAGCTCGAGGTGTTAATGGTACTACAAAAGCTACACATAGTGCAGGAGCAACTGTAAGTAATATTTCAGCTTTCGTTGCATGGGGTGAATCTTCTACAGACGATGTAACACTTAACCCAGGTTTATGGGTATTAGATAATTTTGGTACAAAATTAATTGCACTTATTTATAATGGTGAATGTTTTGAATGGGATGCACAACCATCAAACGCTACCTCAATTAGAGCAACTCTTATTGCAAATGCTCCTACTGCATCTAGACATGTATTAGTATCTACACCAGACAGACACTTAGTATTTTTTGGGACAGAAACAACAGTCGGAGATAAAACAACACAAGACGATATGTTTATTAGATTTTCAGACCAAGAAAATATTGATGGGTCTACAGCTTATACAGTTACTGCAGAAAACACAGCAGGTACACAAAGACTTGCTGCAGGTTCTAAAATTATGGGAGCTATAAAAGGTAGGGATGCTATTTATGTATGGACCGACACTTCATTATTTTTAATGAGATTTGTAGGTGCACCTTTTACTTTCTCTTTTGAACAAGCTGGAACTAACTGCGGATTGATTGGTAAAAATGCATGTGTTGAAGTTGATGGTGTTGCTTATTGGATGTCAGAGAATGGTTTTTTTACTTACGATGGTCAATTAAAATCTATGCCATGTCTTGTTGAAGACTATGTTTATGATGATTTAAATAGCACAGCTAGAGATTTAATTAATTGTGGTTTAAATAATTTGTTTACAGAAGTTAATTGGTTTTATTGCAGTAACGGGTCTAATCAAATAGACCGTGCGGTTACATTTAATTATTTAGAATCAACTAATAAAAGACCTGTATGGACTGTAAATTCAATAACAACAGAAACTAATTCATCAGGTGCAAATACAAAAGTAGGTTTACCTAGAGCATCATGGTCAGACTCGGCTGTATTTAATAAACCTCATGCAAATTATTATGACCCTGATAGCAATGTTTCTTATGATGTAGTTGGTAACACTGACGGCTGTACAATTTATTATGAGCATGAAACAGGAACAGATCAAATTGATGCTGGAGGTGTGGTTACACCATTAAAAGGAACAATTACTTCTGGTGAATTTGATATTACACAGAAAAGAGCTGCGTCAGGACAAAGTATAGGTATGCCAGACATTAGAGGTGATGGTGAGTTTATTGCAAAAATTAGTAGAATTATACCAGATTTTTTAGAACAAGTAGGAAATACAAGAGTATCACTAGTTACCACAGATTACCCGACTAACACTCCGGTAGTAAGACCTTTTGATATAACAACAACTCAAACAAAACAAGACGTTAGGATAAGAGCTAGAGCAATTGCTTTACAAATTTCTAACACAGCTGCCGCACAAAACTGGAAGCTAGGTACATTTAGGTTAGATATAATGCCTGATGGGAGGAGAGGATAATGGCTGCACCTGGTTTTTATAACGAACAAGATCAAAACATATATGACAACGTCAGTAAGTTTATGCCTCAGTCTAAATATTTACGTAGTGCTCCTACGTTTACTGCACCAACGACAGAAGAAGAAGAAATAACAGAAACATTTGGTATACCTAATACAAATGCTTTTACAAATAGTGGTGGTGATAATGATTTTAATAGATCTTTTTCTAACAATCCTTATA
>Ga0209337_1003467_pt1 | contig 11158 bp, 14 predicted proteins | sample LinPmetageLP53_FD_184044 | JGI IMG/M metagenome (GOLD analysis project Ga0209337, IMG submission 184044) | Marine viral communities from the Pacific Ocean - LP-53 (SPAdes) (version 2) | ecosystem: Environmental > Aquatic > Marine > Oceanic | place: Pacific Ocean | collected 2010-02-08 | reverse complement strand
CAAGGCGTAGACATTCTGGATTACCTGGTTAAGCATAGGGGCAAGTACTTTTCTAAGAAAAACACAGAGCTTTTAGGAATAGAAATGCCTATTTTTATGGAAACAGAAACTAATTCTAATATAATTGTTTTTGGATTTCTGGATGTGGTTCTTAAAGAAGGTAATAAGATTAAAATTATAGATCTAAAAACTTCTACTTGGGGTTGGTCTAAAGCCGAAAAAAAGAAAAATGGCGACCAGCTTAGACTTTACAAAAGGTATTTCTCTAAGCAGTATGATGTTCCAGAATCAGATATAACAGTAGAATACTTAATTGTAAAAAGAAAGCTATATGAAAATATGGACTTTCCAATGAAACGTTTTCAGGTTTACGAACCATCCAATGGAAAACCATCACTTAATAAGATGTCTAAAAAACTAGATACCTTTGTAGATAATGTGTTTAATATGGATGGCACATATAAAAAAGATTCAGAATTTCCTGCCATAGCCGGAGAAAAAAACTGTAATTGTCGTTGGTGCCCATTTGCAAAAGATTATGATGTATGTCCGAAAGAAGCTCGTCAAGTCCAGTAAAGGTCGGCATAGTTGGAAGCCGAACATGGCAGAACAAAAAAAAAGTGAAGGGGATGATCTATTCTCTAAAACAAAAGTTCGGGAACCAACTAATAATACTTTCAGGAGGATGCCCACATGGTGCAGATGCTTTAGCCAAAAAATATGCTTTAGAGTTTGAGTGCTATTACCGAGAATTTAATCCCTCCCACACAAATAAGAATCTATACTCAGCAATGAACGAAGGGTTTTATGGTAAGACTTATAGTCCAAAAAACTTTTTTCATAGGAATAAGTTGCTAGCAAAGTCTTCGGACTACATCATTGCTTTTATAACTGAAGGTGAAAAATCATCGGGGACTCTACACACTATAAAAGAAGCCCATAAATTAAATAAAAAAATAGTTATTGTGTCATGAATAATCTTTTCTAATATATACTTATATATGAGTTATAGGAGAATAAGTTATGAAAAATGCAAAACTGACTTCGGTCAATGTTAACAAAAATAATCATAAAAAGTTTAAAATGTTGTCTATAGAAGACAATATGACTTTCCAAAGTTTAGTAAATATAGTCTTAGAAAAATATGTTCAAGATACTAAATTTAGAAAAATGATTAACGAAAATAAATAGGTTTTAATGAAAAAGAAAATATTATTATTGTCGGACGATATAAGAATATCCTCCGGAATCGGCACGATGTCAAAGTCATTTGTCTTAAACAGCCTGAAAGACTTCGATTGGGTCCAGATGGCAGGAGCGGTTACGCATCCAGAATCAGGCAAAATTATAGATATGTCAGATGCGTTCGCTAAAGAAACGGGAGTAGATGATGCATCTGTTATTCTATATGGAGTTAATGGGTATGGAGACCCTAACACCCTAAGAGCAGTAATAGCTAAAGAAAAGCCTGATGCTATACTACACTTTACAGATCCTAGATTTTGGGGATGGCTATATCAAATGGAACATGAAATCCGCCAAAGTATTCCTATAATGTATTATAACATATGGGATGACCTTCCATTCCCACATTGGAATGAAAATGCATATGAGTCCTGCGACTTGCTGATGGCTATATCTAAGCAAACCTACAATATAAATAAGCATGTTTGTGCCAGAAAACCTAGAATTGAAGGTAAAGACTTAACTTATGTTCAGCATGGTATCGATGAGAACATATTTAAACCTTTACCACAAGATGATCCTGGTCTATTAGAGTTTAAGCAAAAAATATTTGGAGATAGAAAATATGACTATATTGCATTTTTTAATTCTAGGAATATTTTAAGAAAACATCCTGCCGATTTGATCACAGCATTTAATTCTTTTGTATTGTCAATGCCAAAAGAAGCCAGATCTAAAGCAGCATTAATTCTTCATACTGACATAGTTGATAATGCTGGGACAGATTTACAAGCTGTATCCCAAAGGCTAGCGCCAGACTCCGACATTATTTTTAGTAATGGAAAAATGGAAGCGCCCCAATTAAATTATTTATATAATATAGCAGATGTTATGTGTAATCCTTCTTCTGCTGAGGGGTTTGGATTAAGTCATATGGAAGGCATAATGACAGGTCTTCCAACGATAGCATCGGTTATCGGTGGCTTACAAGACCAAATGGGCTTTGAAATGGAATCAGGCAGACCAATGGATATAACCGACTTTACAGCAGAAATCCCTAGTAATAGCACAGGAATGATTTCCCAGAAACATGGCGAATGGGTATACCCCTTATGGCCTCAGGTAACTCTTCAAGGATCCCCAGCAACACCATACATTTACGATTCAAGAGTATCAGTAGATCAAATAATAAAAGGTCTAAAATATTGGTATGATATTGGAAGTAAAATGCGAAAAGAAAAAGGTTTAGCAGGAAGGGATTGGGCAATTAAAAATAAATTTACAGCAAAAGGAATGGCAGAAGCTATGACAAATTCAATTAATATATGTTTAGATACGTGGAAGCCACGAAAAAACTTTACTCTTATAGATACTTCGAATCCAATTTCTAAAGCCCCTTCAGGAGTTTTAGTATGATTAAGCCTAAGTTAATAATAAGTGCTCCAGCTTCTAGTAGGTCTGGTTATGGAGATCATACTAGGGATTTAATTCATAGCTTAATAGCTATGGATAAGTTTTCTATTGAAATATTAGATCAACAATGGGGAGCGTGTCCTAGAGATGCTATGCCAAAAGAGTTTTCTAAAATGGTTATTCCTCAATTAACGGCTAAGCCAGACGTATGGATACAAGTAACAGTACCTTCGGAATTCCACCCAGTAGGCAAATATAATATAGGCATAACAGCGGGAATGGAAACAACTATGGTTTCCCCAGAATGGTTACAAGGAGTTAATAGGATGGATCTTATTATTGTGCCATCTGAACATGCTAAAAAAGTATTTGAAAATACTAAATATGAAGGCAAAGATCCAAAAACCCAACAGGTAACTAGCCAGCTTGCTCTAACTACAAAAATTGAAGTTTTATTTGAAGGGCTAGATCTATCAGTATTTAATAAGTTTCCAAAATATCCAGAAACTATTAGCTCATGTTTAGATGATATCCCAGAAAAAAATTGCTATTTAATGGTTGGCCATTGGCTAAAAGGAGATTTTAGTCATGATCGAAAAGACACAGGAGGAACTATTAGAACCTTTTTGGAAGCATTTAAAAATAAATCAAAAAAGAATCAGCCTGCTTTAGTAGTTAAAACATCTTCGGCGGGATACTCAGTAACTGATAGGGAAGAAATGCTAGGAAGAATTCGTCAAATTAGAGAATCTGTGGAAACTTCAGGTACGGTCCCAAATGTGTATTTACTACACGGGGATTTAGATCCTAAGGAAATGAATGGCCTTTACCACCACCCCAAAATTAAAGCGATGATAAGCTTTACTCATGGAGAAGGATTCGGGCGACCTCTACTAGAATTCGGAATAACCGGAAAACCAATTATGGCTTCTAATTGGTCTGGGCATCTTGATTTCCTTTCTGAACATGGGTTACTACTGCAAGGTAAACTGCAACCAGTTCACAAGTCATCTCAGTGGGAAAAAGTTATTATTGAAGGTTCTAGTTGGTATTATGTTGACTATGGATATGCCATAGGAGTTTTAAAAGACGTTGAGGGTAACTATAAGAAACATCTTGCTAAGTCCAGGAAACAAAAACAATATATAAAAGATAATTTTACATTAAATAAAATGACAGAATTATTTACAAAGCAAGTAGAAGATAATGTACCAAGCTTTGAATTAAAGATACCAACCCTAGAGGAAATATAATATGCCAGCAGAAGTAAAAGACAGTGATATTTGGACTAAGAGTCCTATTACAGGTAAAGAACGGGTCTTGACTGAATATGATGATAAGAATATGCAGACCAGAATGGATCTAAGCTCAGGATTCTTTACTAATGAATATCCATTAAATTATAAAAAAAATCCCGATTTTGATTTAAAAACCTTCGAATCAAAAATGCCTAGACTTATGAAGGAGCTTAGATTCGACGACGGAGAATCATATTGGTACCCATCATCTATCCAAACAGCAGAAGGCATTGTATTTCCTACCGGGAATAAAGAGGAGTATAAATGGTGTTATGCGCCTATCGTTAAGTTGACACTTTCAGAAGAAAAACAATATTCTCAAGATGTTAATTATGAATCTAAAATAGACATGGAAAATGCTAAATACTACGATTCATATTTATCTGCTATTAAAAATATAAAAGGGTATAGTCTTGGCGAACTTTCTGAGTGAACATAATACTAGAGTAAGGTCTAGGACTATAATATCTAAAAGCAAGCTTACCGAAGGAATGGTTGTTAAGTGTAGGTATACAAGTCAGGATCAATCTGGAGGTGAATACATATTTTTGGTCCTAGATGTTAATTACAAAGGCCAGTTACACGCTTTATCCCTTAATGAGTTTAATTCTAGAACATTTAGAGCCTTAGCTAAGACCCTAGGAACTTCCCCTATTCTGGCTGCCGGGTTTGAAAAAAATAATATCTTAAAGCTAAATCTACCCGGAAGTCCTCGAGCAATGTATGAAGGAATTTTAAAAGCGAAAATGGGTAGTAAATATAATACAAGCTATAGAACTTTAGATCTAAAAAAGATGTCAGGAATAATGCTATTGGAGTATCAATTTTGAGTAAAGGTATATCATATTGCTTAATATCTAATGGTAAAAAATTAGATCGTCTGAACCTTTCTATTAAGTCTATTCACGCCACTATGAAAGATTCAAATGTAGACTATGATATTACAATAGCCGGAAGTGTAGACGTACCTGGAGTTAATTGTATAGATGCTACATACGAAGCAGAAAATGGGTATGTAGCTAAAATGAGAAATATAGCAGCAGATAATTCTAAGTATAATACTATAGTATGGATGGATGACGATATGATACTTGCTCCATACTTCCTACCAAAATTGATAAAATATAGTAAAACAAACCCATGGGATGTTTTAGGCATAAAAATACTTCAACCCGACGGCGGGAGAGTTTGGGATAGAGCTACATTGCAACCCCACACTATGATAGACTATGACGCAACAGAATTCCCTGGGAGGCTATACCAAACCTCAGGCCTTGTGATTATGAGACGTAGTGTATGGAATAAAAATAAATGGGACGATACTATAGATTGGTATGGAAAGAAAAGTGGGGGTTTACCTGAAGACGTAGAATATTCATTTAGACTTCAAGATAACGGATATCAACTAATGTTTGATAAGGAAAATACAGTTTGGCATTACGACGAAGGCTATAAGCAAGTAGGAATGGCTTGTTTAAGAAAAGCCGACTTTGGAATAGAAGAAGAATGTGTATATACACAAGAGTTTAAAACATTATTAGAGGAGCTGAATGTATAATAAAATATACTACATAAATCTGGATATCAGAGTAGATAGACTAGACACCTTTAATACTAATGTTATTTCTAAGCTGCCTTCATTGTCCGGTAAATTTCATAGAGTTGCTGCTACTGATATGACAGATCATAAGTTAGTAAGCCAAAGGGCAGCTGGATGTAGTATGTCCCACTTAAGGATCTGGAAATATATGATTGCTAATGGAATCCATAGTTCTATTATATTGGAAGATGACTTTAAACTAATAGTAGATGAGGAAGTGTTTAATGATAGAATTTCAAAGTTGTATACCAAGTATCCTAACTTCGGGGTTTGCAATATAGGTTGGCGGAATATGTTGCCTTTAAATCAATTAGACGAAGTGTTCAGTATGGGTGGAAGCATACAAACAACTTCTGGATATATAATCACAAATCGATTCGCAAAGTTAATGATAAATCGCTTAGAAGAATCTATTGAAAATCTTTTAAAAGGAGAACCTGTTCATGTAAATGCTATAGATATGATTTGGAAAGAATTCCAAGGAACGGAAGATTGGCTAGTTATGGACAAGTTGGGTATACAGGCAGAATCGTTTAGCGACATAGAAGGAAGGAAAACTAATTATGGAGTTTAATATTTACCCATGGAGCAGATTTGATTTGCCTATTAAAAGTATATTTCTAACTATGCTTGGTAAAAATACTACGTTTGGGAAGGATATATACAAAGAGCATTTACGGCTTTGGAATGGATTTAAAGAATACAACAATCCGAATAAAAATACGTATGAAGCTTTTGAGTCTAGCTTTATCAGTATGTACAACGATATGAAATCTAACAAATTTGATTGGAGTAGGTACCCAGTTGTGGTAGATAGTGAAGGCTATTTACTAAACGGATCGCATCGCGCTGCTGCTGGATTAGACTTAGATATAGATATCAAAACTGTCCAGGGTGTAGATATAAAAGATGGTCAAAAAATATGTGACTACAAGCTATTCAAATCATTAGATCTAGATGAAAAATATATGGATGCTGCTGCTCTTGAAATGGTGCGCAAAAATAAAAATTTACTTGTTGTTAATATATTCCCATCGGCTATAGGTCGCAGGGAAGAATTAGAAAGTGTATTAAATAAATCATGTAATATTGTATATAAAAAAAGCATCGAATTAAATAGCAAGGGTTCTTTAAATTACATGTTTCAGCTTTACAAAGGAGAGCAATGGGCGGGGGATTTTAATAATAACTTTGCAGGCTTTAGAGAAAAGCAAAAACTATGTTTCTCCAACTCGGGACCACTAATAACATATCTTATCGAAGTAGATGATTTGTCTATAGCAAAGCTTATAAAAGAAAAAATACGGCTAATCTTTGGCATCGGCAATCATTCTATACATATTAATGACACCCACGAGGAAACCTTAAGGATTTCTAGGTGTTTATTTAATAGTAATAGTATCCACTTTCTAAACAATTCTGTCGTTGCTAACTATGGAAAGTTTAATAAATATCTAAATTTTTATGAGCAATTCATTAATAGTAATGGATTAAACCCTGAAGACTATTGCATATCCGCAAGTGGGGTTTTAGCTCTTTATGGTCTAAGAGAGGCAAAAGATTTAGATTATATCCATGGTACTCCTAAAATTATTAAGGATCCAAAAAATAATGTTAATTCCCATAATGAATATGGCTTAAATTTATATCCCAAAACTTATGACGACATCATATATAATCCAGCAAACCATTTCTATTTTGGGAATATTAAGGTAGCTTCTTTAGACATTGTTAAAGCCATCAAAGTTAGTCGCAACGAACCCAAAGACATAGTGGACTTAAATCTAATAGAAAGCATTCAATAGTATGATAAAAGTAGCATTTATAGGTAATTGGGGAGAGTCTCCTGAAACCCTATTAAAAAGATATTCAGCACAAACTCCTGGTAACACTGGGGTTTGGCAAAATATTGTAGGCGTACCCAACATAAAAGACGCAGACTATAATATTATAATGGAACAAAGTAGTTTAGATCTCCCCCAAGACAATACAATAGTTATAAAAAGAGAACCTAATTATATTAGTAGTCACGTACCTAATTATAAGCACGTTGTTTCTTGGGACGATACTAACTGTGGTTCTACTTGGTGGATTAATAAGTCGTACGACGAATTAAAAGCTATGGATTATCCAACAAAAAATAATAAAATAAGTTGTGTAGCGTCTTCTAAACACTCCCATAGATCAGATTATTTAAAATCTTTGTTTGTCAAATCTTCACCAATACATCTGTATGGTAGAGGCCATGATAAGTCTTATTATGGAGATAATTATAAAGGCTCACTAGAATACGATGGATCTTGCAAATTTTTAGGAATAGCTGATTACGAATATTCTATAGCTATGGAAAACTCTCAACAGAAAAACTACTTTACAGAAAAACTCGCAGATGTTTACTTGTCATGGACAGTACCTATATATTGGGGAGCACCAAATTTAAAAGAGTATTTTCCAAATAAATCGTTTTATATGATTGACATTGATAGCAGTAATCCTATAGAACAAATAAACGAAATAATAAATACGCCTGTAGATATTGACGCATTAAAAAAAGCTAGAAGCGTTATCCTAGATAAAACAAACATTTGGGAAGTGGTTAATAAAAAAATTAAAGATATAAACCTATGAAGCTAAATGTGCCATACTATGTTTCAACAAACAATAAACACAATAGATGCCTGCAGGTTTTTGTTGAGCTGTGGAACAAGTTTACAAACAATCACGAATTAACAGTCTTGGGTTACGATTTACCTGATTTCAAGCTAACAGATAATTGCAATTTTATTTCAATGGGAAAACAAGGTCCTGTTGAAGAATGGTCTACTGATTTAAGAAACTATTTCATAGAGAATGCTCCAGAACATTTTATATATAGTACAGAAGATGTATTTTTTTATAAAGATTTAAACATTGAATACACAAACTATTTAATTGATATTGCTAAGTTAAATAAAAACTTTGGTAAATTACAATTAACTATGACGGTAGAAGGAGATATTACATTAGATCCTTGTTATAATCTTGCTCACTTAAAAACTGCTAAATACGAAGATGCGGAGTTTGATATGTATCAACTCGTAAATTCAGATTATTCGGTTAACTGTCAACCTTCAATATGGAATAAAGAATTTCTTATGAAGTATTTGATTCCTGGACATTCTCCTTGGGGATTTGAAATACAATGTGCTAATGCAGCTAGAAATGATGATAAATGGGTTTCTATATTATTAGCAAAACAATATCCCGTATTTAAAGTAGAAGGATTCGGAGGAGGATTTAACCTTTCTGAACAATGGACAAATAAAGATGCTTGGATAAATCACATAGATAATGCCGAATTAGTAAACAAAATACAAACATGGCACAAATAGTTAATTATAACCACTAAATAATTTTTTATTTCAACAAATAAGTCATATATTACAGACATGGAAAAGATATATTCAAAAGCAGAACCTAGCAAACTATTACATATTGTAAATAGACTACAGGGATTCCAGGGCCGAAAAGAAGTAATCCCTGAAAGTAACTTTTTACAATGTGCTACGTTAAGAATGGAAAAAGGAAAAACATTTCCACCACATAAACATATTACAAAGGATCGCCGTTATAAACAGCAAATTGCCCAAGAATCTTGGGTCGTTATTAGAGGTAGTGTTAAGTGTATTTTATATGACCTCGACGATACTATATTAGCAACTCCTATATTAAAAACCGGAGACGCAAGCTTTACATTATATGGTGGACATACCTATGAAATTCTAGAAGAGGATACATTGGTATATGAATTTAAAACCGGTCCTTATGAGGGCCAAAAATTAGACAAGGAGTTTATAGTATGATTAAAAACCAAATAGAAAAATTTTATGGCCAATATGGCCAAGACTCAGTTATAAAACAGTTTTTTGATGAAAAAAAGATCCCCAATGGCACTTTTGTTGATATAGGAGCATCTGAAGGTAAAAGGCTTAGCAATACATTATTATTAGAAGAAAATGGATGGACGGGTATTTGCGTTGAAGCTCATCCTTCATACATTGACATATTAAAAGCCAATAGACCAAACTCAACTTGTTATTCGGTTGCTGTAGGAGATCGGGATGGAGTAGAAACCCCAATAAGCCTTAATTATAGAGCTTCATTAACTACTTTAGACTTAAGCTTAGAACAAGAATTTCAATCCGGTTACAAGGGGTACTATGGCAGTAGAGAAAAATTTGAAATAAATGGATTTTTAAATGGAATGCACGTAGTCGAAATGAGGACTATAGATAGTATTTTAGTAGAAAATAAATCGAAATTTCCAAAAATAGATTTGCTTTGTATAGATATAGATGGAAGTGAAAAATACGCGTTTAAAGGTCTTACCTTAGAAAAATGGAATCCCGAAATATTAATATTGGAACATTCTGTAATAGGTCATGATAAAACAGATTCATATGCGAGTAAATCTGGATATAAGGTGGCAAAAAGGATAGGTGCCGATACTTTTTATGTTAAAACAGATGATGATGTTAATTTATTAAATAGTTTAAGTGTAATTGGTGTTCAAGATGAAGAAAGTATAGAACACATTGCAGGGCTGGAATAGTAATGCTTGATAATATAGTAGATGCCGAAATAGACAAAAAAGTTTTTGCGGACTTATTAGGCAATTCCCAAAAGTTAATGATTATGGATATTGGAACTTATGATGGCAAAGACAGCTTAGAATTCCGCCAGGTATTTCCCCAGGCTGAAATATATGCTTTTGAAGCTGACCCGCGATCCGCAAAGCTATTTAAAAAGCTTGTTAGTGATGACCAAAATATAAACCTGGTACAAACAGCACTTTCTAATATAGATGGAAAAATAGATTGGTATGCTAGCGATAGTGATACTAGACGCCACTATGACTTTCAAAATGATTGGTCTGCTTCTAGTTCAATTAAAAAACCTGATAATCATATATCTGTATTTGATGACGTGTCGTTTACAAAGACTAACAAAATATCATCTATGCGATTAGATACATGGATGGCTCAAAATAAAATAAATAATTATATAGATGTTATGTGGGTAGATGTTAATGGAGGTGAGCTAGAATTTATAGAAGGAGCTATCCAAACATTAGTCAATAAGGTAAAGTATCTATATATAGAATTTAATGGGGTTGGGGATAAAACTTTATATAAAGATTGCCCAACTGTTGAAAATATTAAGAGCCATTTAAAAGGCTTTAGGGAGCTAGGTATATATAATTTTAAAGGTAATTTTGGAAATGTATTATTAAAAAATGAGAACCTAAAATGAGTTTTGAATCAGTAACAAAATTAGAAGAACGATTGGGCGATTTTTTTGGTGCACCTTATGTAGTATGCTTGGATGCGTGCACACATGGCATTGAATTATGTTTAAGACACCAAAACCTTTCATATATAAGTGTACCAAAAAGAACTTATATCTCTGTACCTTTTTTAGCAAATAAACTAAATATCAGTTTAGAATGGAGAGACGAAGTATGGAAAGATTGCTATAAGGTTAACGATCACTTTAAGCCTATATATGACGCAGCTGTGCTATGGAAAAAAGACAGTTACATACCAGGATCGTTTATGTGTTTAAGCTTTCAATTTCAAAAGCACTTGTCATTAGGTAGGGGTGGGGCTATACTTTGTGATAA
>Ga0209337_1003464_pt1 | contig 11167 bp, 12 predicted proteins | sample LinPmetageLP53_FD_184044 | JGI IMG/M metagenome (GOLD analysis project Ga0209337, IMG submission 184044) | Marine viral communities from the Pacific Ocean - LP-53 (SPAdes) (version 2) | ecosystem: Environmental > Aquatic > Marine > Oceanic | place: Pacific Ocean | collected 2010-02-08 | reverse complement strand
TCCTAATCTTCCCCAAAGCGATTGATCCCATACATTTTCATTGAATCCCATATCTTCTAAAAATATTCCTGTTCCACCATCAAATATAGCAAATTTATGGATATTTCTATTTGGTCGCAACCAAGTGTTTTGTGTTGTGACGGGTTCATTTGGATAATAAAATACAATTTCTTGTTCGTATGGAAATTGTGTTGGTGTATAATTCACATAAGATTGTATTGGATTCATTTTATAAACATCACGAGATGCTGATGGTTGTGCTGCTTTTTGTTCCCCTAAATCACCTTCATTCAAAGGTGTATGTAAATTATTAATGAAAAAATGATTTCCATCAAACTCAACTTTTGGATTATCTGCTCCTAAATAACAAAAATTATTATAGAGATTCGTAGAAAAAGTTGAAGCAACTGAACCTCCAGCATCTTTCACGGGAGCATTAACATCAGCATCTATTACACCTGGGTCTGATTCAACAACCCCTCCTGTCGGTATCCGACTTCTTGAAGGGATTCCTGATGAAAGTCCAATCGCTGCTGTCCCCCACGCATTCCAATGGCGATCAAATCCTACTTTTCTCCCTGCTGGATCTAATGGATCAATAGGAGTCGTAAAGAATGGTGTCGGTAATCCAACATTTACACCATTATTAACAACTTTATTTGGATAAATTACGATTTGACCGGCGATTTTACCAAAACAACCATAACTATATTGACCTTCTTTTGGATCTTCATAAAATGTATCTTTTTGACTTGGATCATAATGAAAAAAGAAAGGTTGAGATTTAACATCTTGATCCAATGTTTTATTAAATGACACAACACCCCCCGCCTCAGATGTTCCTCTCCAATCATAATAACTTGATCCTAATTTTGCGTCTCTCCATCTTTCAGGGACAGCATTTTTTAAAGCATCATCGTGTAATCTATCATTCATTGTCTGACGATTTTCAACATTCATATGTAAAAATCTTACATTGTTAATATTCAAATCAGTTTTTAATTGATTACCATCTTCATAGACATATGGATTTCCAACAAGGAAAAAATCATACATTCTAAATAATGTTTTCAAAGTAAATAACTCAGGATATAATGCCTGAGCGTCAATAAATGCTTTCCATCTTAAAAGATTCTGTTGATTATATACAGTGTTTGGAACTGCCGGAATCCGTCCGTCGCCGATAATAAGCGGAGTTGTCCTTGATGTTGCTTGATCGGTTGCGCCACCAATACCCAAAGGTATTCCAAATATACTATTAAGAGTAGAACCAGTTTCATATATTTCAGGTCGTTTCAATCCAATATACTGATATGTCTCGTAATATAATTGACTTTGAGAATTAGTTGCCAAAGATACTTCGTAATCAAAATCAACTCCATTAGGAGTTCGGTCTAAAGCAGTTGCCCCGTTGTAAGCATTGGCAGGAGCGACATCTGAATTTTTTATAGATTTTTCATACTTATTCTGAGCATTATAAATATCATTCGTTGCTCTAAATGGTTTATAAGTTTTCGCATTTATTATTTCATTGAATACGACTTGAAAATCTATATCTGTAAATGCGTTCTGACCTCTTTGGAATTGTTCTGATCTTTCAGTATTTGATGTTTGAAGTTGCCGAGTAATATCTTCTCCGATAAATTGTGCCGATGAAAATCCTTTATCCACTTTCAGATCAATTAATTCTTTATATGGTATATAATCAAAATACTCTGGATCTCGGGCATAGTAGGGAGGAGAATATTTATGTAGATCAGCACCGATATTTGGTGGAGCAGCGATTTGACCTGTTGGAAGTCTTTTCAAATGTCTCCAAGTATTTTTTCTTACAAATATAGTATATCGTGAATTATCATTTTTCAATATTAATCGTTTCAATTTACCAAGTGATCCAGCAGGAACATTTTCATAAAAATGAATTGGGTCATAATCGTCTGGAACATATCCGTATGTTTCATTAAAATCATCATTAATCGTTGTGGTTTCCCGATTCACTCTGCCAGTATCTCTTCCAAGACCCGCAGTATTTTGAATAGCAGACAAATCATCATCTTTCCACTGAGGGTCAATTGATGATTCTGTATTTGGTATAAATCTTCTTGGAAGTTGGATATAATTATTTAAATCCGTCGTTTTATAGTAAGAGATCACAAGATTTGCCTCTGTATCTTTTAATTCTTTTGTTGTGGTTGTTATCGTTGCGTTTTGAAAAGTTGGTTGCGTATTAAAAATCTCAGTATCACCAGCATCAGTAATAAATTCTTCACCCTCTTCAAAAGTTATGTGATTAAAAGACTTTACTCCAAACTCTGGATTATTGGATAATTTTTCTCCTAAAAATTCAACACTATTTGATGACTCAGCTCCGCGGGCATTTAAAAAGGAAGAATATAAAGATACTTTATCACCTGGTTCTAAATTTATTGTTGTTCCTAAACTATTTCTCCAAGAAGCATTATTTGATTGATGTTTCTCTTGTGCTGTCGCTCTATCTGCCTCAACAAGAATGGTTTGTTGATAAGGTTCACTCATTGTAATATTACTATTATTTACATTTAAAATTTGAAAAATATTTTTACGAGGTTAATTATAATATATGAAAATGCTGATTGAAGGTTTTCCAGATTATTTTATTCTTGAAAATGGTATTGTTTGGAGTATTAAAAGAAATAAAGAGGTAAAACATCAATATTATAAAACTGGATACAAATATGTGGGTTTATGGAAAGATGGTAAAAGAAAAAACTTTTATATTCATCGTTTATTAGGTATTCATTTTATACCCAATCCTGAAAATAAACCAACGATCGATCACATCAATCGTGATCCTTCAGATAATCGTTTGGAAAATCTCAGATGGGCGACACAATCGGAACAAAATGATAATCAAAATGAACATTGTATCAGAAGTGATAATTCAACGGGTCATAAGAATATTTATTATCGTAAAGATACAAAAAAATGGAGATATATAAAAACAGGTAAATATATGGTTCGTAAATGCTTTAAGTCTAAAACAGATGCTTTATGTTTTAAGTTTTACTGGGAATTAAAAATCAATCTTAGTCAAAAGACACTACGAAATTTCCAACTTCTATTGTAAGAATATTCAAAATACTTTTCTTCTCAATTTCCTTTTCTAATATCAAGGACTGAACCTGAGGACTAATTATTGGATGATATTTATCCTTCAACATAATATTTTTATTTAATGACTTACAAGCACGACGGACACTCGGGAGATCTCCAAATTGTAATATATAGAGTATATCATCTTTAAGATCTTGTTCGGAATTGTAATTACTTTTTTGAATCAAATAATCATTCTTACAAAATTGAATAATTTTCCTACATATTGTCAATATTTGTTGTTTATCCGCCAGCGATATATTTTTTTTTGGTGATGGTTTGGATAAAAATAGTTTAAGTTCTCTCAAATCTTTTATATCGTATAAATTTTTCTTGAAAATTAAATCATTCGTTGAATCATAATAATCTATAAATTTATCATGGATTTGTTTTTTGGAATCTCCGTGTGAGATTCTAATATTCAAGTTAATGTTATTGACAATATGTATGAGGTCGCTTTTTGTATGTGATTTGTGAATCATTTCCATTTATAATTTAAAGAAACATTATTAATTTACATTAATAACTTAAATGAAAGATGAGAATATATATCAGGCACGGACGGGTAAGTTTTACAAAATAGGTGATAGTGGTTATCGCATTTGTAGAGAGAAAATAAAAGAAGTTAAAAAAAAAGAAAAGTGGGTCAATCCCGATAAGCAATTATTAGTTTCTAAGGGTTCGTTTGTTCTTGTTTTTAATTAAAATGTAATTATCATCTTTGATTTTTCCAACCTTCACTAAAAATAAATAAGAGATCATTATTTTCACAAAATCCTTGTGAGATATTTTCCAACAATGTCTTATTTTCTTTTCATACTTAATAATGTTCTTTTCACATTCTTTGATTTGATGTTTGAAATTAAATCCAAGTTTGAATCCAGAACGAATCACAGGTTCTGAAACTTGATTATATATCTTATAAATATCATCTGTAAATGTAGGTAATTTTATCATTAGTGTATCTTGATAATAGAAATATCCTGTGTATTTACCTCTATTCATTGTGTATAAAATACATAAATTAATTTTAAGTAAATTCATTGTTTTATAAAATTATGTTGATAGGTAATAAATGCCTCAAGTGACGCTTGATGAAAAAATGGAAGAAATTTTAAGTCAATATTTCACACGGAATTCAGTTGGTGAAGAACTTGATGAAGATTTTATTGATACAATGAAAAGTGAATTCAAAAATAAAGATGGATTTAAAGTAGCAAAAAGTAAAATTAAAAAGTTGATTACATTAAAAAAGAATGATCGTGAAAAATATGATGATCTTACTTTTGTTTATAGTGATGGTGAAAAAGTTCGTCTCGGAGGTAATTTACCACAACCACAGAAAAAATCAGTAGCGTCAAATCTAAGACAAAAATTAGAAGAAATAGATTCTGATGATGAAATTGCTCTTTTTCTGTTAAATAATAAAATTCAATTTGATATGGAACAGAGATCAAAAAGATATCGTAGAGGACAACGCAAAAAAAGAAAAGTAGAAACAATGAAGCGTGAAGTTTCAAAAATAGATTTTGAACCTGTTGATGATGTTAATGTCTTTCAGTTCAACGAAGCAAGGAATGAATTAGAAAAAATTATTGACAAAGCAAAAGAAAAAGATAATATTGGAATACTGGATAGTCAATAAAATTTGAGTATTTTTTTTTATTGAATTTTAAATATTGTTAATAGTAAAATGACAGAAGTTGAAAAAGTTGAACCCGTTGTTGAACCCGTTGTTGAACCCGAACCAGAACCGGAATATGATGAAGAACTATTTTCTGCTTGGTTTCATATGTGGAATTACAATGATTGGGCGGAAGTAGGTGATTACGAATCAAAGACTTCTGATCCCGATTGGAAAGAACAAGATCCAAATGATTGGGTATCTCGTTATGCTGAAATAAAAGATAAAAGAGATAAGAGATATGAACTTGGTTTAGAATTATTGAGTCATCAAATAGTAATGACAGATGAAGTAAAAAAAGATATTATTGAAAAAATGAGAATTGAGAAAGAAAGGCAGAAGGAAGTCTCCGCTCGTATTCATTCTATTATTGACAAAAGTCGTGCTATGGTTTAATATAATCAATCTCCACTAAATATTTATACTTTTCAGGATGTTTCTTTTTAAAAAGATCGATACGATTAGTTTTGTTATAATATCTATAAGAACTTAACGCACTATTTTTAACTTTATTTTTATCCATCCTATTTTTCACTTTTTCTTTATTTCTTTTGTAATAATCATTTGCTCGCTGTCGGTTTTTTTCTTGGAATTCTTTATCATCCTTATGCTTTGTAAGATATATATGGCGATCATTCTCAAGTTTCTTTTGATGATTTGTAATTAGTTTTTTAATATATTCTTCTGTAAAATCTTCGAGAGACATTTATTTTGTATTAATATATATATAGAAATTATTTTTAAATGGATTACGATATTATTTTTTACTTTATTGGAATGATTTACATCGTAGGGTGGATATCGTTGTTCAGGTTTGTTTATGTTTGAAATTTGAAATATTGTTTGACGATATAATATTACAATTATGGAAATTATAAATTATCCAGATTATTTAATATATCGCGAAGGGAGAGTTCAAAATAAAAAATCAAAAAGGTTTCTGAAAGAAGGAATTCATAAAGATGGATATAAAATGGTTGGATTGCGGAAAGATAATAAACAAAAATTCTTTTCTATTCATCGTTTAGTTGGAATTCATTATATTCCAAATCTTGAAAATAAACCAACAATAGATCATATTAATCGTGATCCATCAGATAATCGTGTTGAAAATCTGAGATGGGCGACCCGCTTGGAACAACAGGAAAATACAGGTATGAAAAAGAATAATACATCGGGTCATAGAGGTATTTATTATCGTAAAGATACAAAAAAATGGAGATATTGTAAATGGGGTAAATATAAGGTTTATAAATCCTTTAAGTGTAAAATAGATTGTTTATGTTTCAAATACATTTATTTATTGAAAATAAAATCTAATCTATTATAAAAATCAAATGCCTCCTAAAATGAAAGCAAAGGATAAGATAAAACTACCAGCGCCAGAAGTCTTGTTAGTGAAAGATGAAAAACAAGATAGTCGTTTTGATGATATACATCCTAATCTTCCCCGACCACCTTCGCTCGTGCTTATCGTAGGATCTGTACGAAGTGGAAAATGTCTTTATGAATATTCTTTAGTTGAAAGTAAAAAAGGATATAAGTATATAAAAGATGTCGTGCCCGATGAATATGTAAATTCAAAAAATGGGTTTGTTAGAGTAAAAGATGTTATAGACAATGGAATGAAAAAATGTTATAAAATTAAAATTAATCAGAATGATTTAATTTTGACAGAAGATCATAAATTAGAAACTATAAATGGAATGAAACCATTAAAGGATATCAATGAGGATTTAATTATTACAATGAATGGAAATTATCCAATAGCACATAAAGAATATTATAATGTTGTGCGATGTTTTGATTTGGAAATAGATCACAAAGATCATACATTTTATTGTAATGATATTTCAGTATCTAATTCTAATTTACTAGTCAATATGTTTCTTAATGAAGCATTTTATAAAGATAAATTTGATGTTGTCAAGATTGTTTCAACTACTTTAGGATCAGATCATAAAGGTAAAATACTTGCCGAACACTTTGATGCGACAGATACTTATGATGATAGTATCATTGAAAATATTAAAGAGAGTCAGGGTGCTGTTCCAAAAAATGAACGCAGTTCCTACGCATTAGTAATGGACGATATATTAACTCAGGATTTTAGTAAAAATAATGCTGTGAGTTATTTCGCGACTCGCTTCCGGCATTACATTGATATGTATATACTGACTACTCAGAGTTTTCGTGCTGTTAGTGGATTGATTCGTAATAATGCTAATTGGGTTTTATTACTTAAACAACAAAACCAAAAGGAAAAAATAAAAGTTGGAGAAGAATATGCGGATACAATAGGGGGTATGGATAATTTTTTAAAATTATATGATATGGTTCATTCTAAACCTTTTCAAATTATGGCGATCGATTTAACAACAAATCCAGCACGAGTTTTACGAAACTTTACTGAAGTTATTTATGAAGGTGAAAAAGTTGATGAACTGGATGTTTAATCTGAATCTGAATCTGAATTTGAATCTGAATCTGAATCATCGTTTATTTTACTTTCTAATTCAATAATCTTCACCTTTGCTTTTTTAAGTTGTTTCTTTAATTTTTTCATTTCTTTACTTTCATTTTGAGATTTAGATTTTTTAACTGATAATTCATATAATTCATCAAACTCTGTACGACTAAGAATCTTATATTTAGTTGAATCATTTAATTCTTCTAATTGACTATTTTTAGCGTGAAGTTCAAATCTTAGATTTCTAATAAGATTACTTTGTCTTTCATTTTGTCTTTTAAATTCACTATCAGAATATTCTTCTTCAAACTCTTTTCGCAGATCTATCTCCAATTGATTCTTAAAGTGATCTGTTTCAGCAGTCAAAAAATGTTTTAAATTCTGTCCGCTATATTGATGTTCCCAGTCTTTAAGTTTAATTTTTAACTTTCTATTTTCTTCACATTTATCTTCTAAAAGATTATTTTCTGATTTTTCTTCTGCTACTTCAACAAGAGATGAAATTATTTCCCATAAATGTTTATCGTTATTAAAAGCATTCTTAAACTTTTTTTTTATTTCTGATTTTTTACTCCTATGTTTTTGAGATTGATGTTTAACATCTTCATTTTTCGCAAACTCTCCATTTTTGTAATAATCTAAAATTCCGATAACAACATTATCACTTAAATCACCATAACTATTCATTTATAATATATACTTAGAAATTAATTCTTAAGTAATAACATTAATTCTTGATTCGTGTAATTTTTGAGAAAGGGGTGCGTCAAAAAAAAGAAAGGGCGTGTGGATTTTTTGAAAGGCAGTGTCAAAAAAAAGAAAGGTCGTGTGGGTTCGTGTGTGAAAGTGTTTTTTGAAAAAAGAAAGGTAATTTCTTATAAAAGAAAGGTAAAAAAAAAAAATAATTTTCCACGCGTTTTTCTCTTTTTTATATTTTGTGTGTGTGTGTATATATATATATAATTAATTTACTCATCTTTTATTTTTGAAGACTTATATTTATGAAATGTGCGTCAAAATGTAATTTACCTTTATTTACCTTATAAATTAACCCACACGCCTTTGACATTTACCCACACTGCCTTTCTTTTATTTGACAAAACGCAATATTACTCAACAAATAGACATTATTTTCCACACGAACAATTATTCTCTATTTAATATATGATTGGCGAACATTGTTGGTATCTTCATATCTAATTGATTTATTAATCTATTTATCTCTCTATGTCTTTTTTCAATATCACAATGCCTTTCAATAAAATCATTCATAAATGATCTCAGATCTTTAATTGTTTGTTCCTGTTCTTTAATTTTGTTTTCTAATACGATATTCTTTTTTCTATATTCAACTTCAATTTCTAAGATATTTTTATCTCTGTAATTAGGCATATTACGAACTTCAATAATATCATTAAGTTCTTTAACTTTGTTTTGTAATTTTACAACTACACTGGGACTGACTGGTTCATACGATATATCTTCTTCATTGTCAATACAGAAATTTGTTTGAGTCCAATCCATTATTCTTTTTTATAATTATTTATAGTAATTAATTCTTAAATATTATTTCAATTTTTTTTCTTTGTTTCAAATATTTGTTCTTTTTTTACATCATAATTAGTTTTAGGTTTTATAACTGGATCAATATATCTTTTATAAATTGGTAATTCAGGATTTAAAGGAATTGCTTTTTTCGGTCTGCTTCTCTTAGTCATAATAATATACAAATTTTTTATTTTAAAAATTAAAATATTACAATTAATTAAAAATGAGTCAGCAATTAGTCATCTGTTCTAATAGTAGAGATGAAGGTGATGATTTACCAGGTGGTTTATCTCAACCAAATAGTTTCACGAATCAATTATCTTCAACTATTGAACTACCTGAAAATTGTCAGGTAGCACTTTCATCGGCGAAAGTTAATATGGCGGATCTTATAGATATTGGAAGTGGTGCGAAGTTATTTTATTCTTATTTTGGAGCAAAATTACCACAAGCAACAGCACCAACTATTACAGAAACAACTGCGACACCTATTCCAGCACGATTAACAAGTGAAGCAGGATCTACTGACTTTGGTGCTGTTGGAGTCGTGGGACTTGCTGAAAGAATTACTGCTGCTATGAATAGAAGGATCTTTTACCCTCTTTTAAAAGATAGAGGAACTTGTTCTCCTAAATATAGTGCTTTGGGGTCTTTTGAAGGATATGATTATGAATATCAGACATCAAATCTAATTCAAGCAGATAAAGTTCCAGTAGATGCTATGGCGATAGATAATACTTTCCTCGGTCAGAGATCAAGAGCAGGCGGAGCAACAGCGACTAATCCTGGTGTTCCTCGTTGGACTTATACCGGGGGTGAATTTGAAACAACAGCATCAGCGACTCAGTCATCAAAAGCAATTTATTTGGATGATGCTCCCCTGAGTCCTAATTTTGGTGAGTTGATTATAGATATTAGTGATGTTGTTCCAGATGGTAGAGGTGCTGGTAATAGATGTTCTTTTGGTGCTGGTTTGAGTAGAGGTAGTAGTTCTGATTTCGGGGGGGGAAGGTCAGGACATCTTGTAGGACCAGATTGGTGGTATGGAACAACTGCTGCGATTAAAAATGAAAGGGGACCAGGATTCGCTCTGGCGACCGGGGGACAATTGATGCCTTCTATGATAGGTAGATGTTTTGGTGATTATATGGTTTATATGGATATTAGACCCGCCACTTTAGTTCAGAGGGGATCAGCAGGTATATTACGAGTTTGTCATATGGTTCATGATTCTCTTGCGGATCAGGACGGGAATAACACTGTGAGTCGGTGGAGAAATGTTCCTTATGGCGCTGTCGGTCCTACACCCGGTTTCGTGACGGAAAATTATGATATAGGATCTGATATAAATGCGAATACTCAGCAGTATGACCGAATAAAGTTTAAATTAGAAGGTGAAAAAATGACGATTAGTATGATTTCAACCGATGTAGGTATTGGTGAAGAGATTCTCGTTCAGTACGATGCTGCTGCTGTTAAGGTAAGAAATCTCAAACCTGTATCACAGGATTGTTGGAATCTCGCTCCCATTATGACTATTGATACAAGTTCTCAGGGGATTGCCGGGGGCAATCCTGCTACCGCAAGACATTTAACAATAACGAGTTATATTTCTTGTTCTTCTAATCATCCAAGCACAACACACTCAGTAAAAACTAATCCATCAGAACATAGTTGGTGGTTATGGGGTGAAAGTGGTTGTGATGGTAATATGGACGATCAGATAGATTTTGAGATTAAATCACGGGTTCTGCCATCAAGATCTATATTAGATTATGGAGTAAATCCAGCGATCGCCAATTCCTATGTTTATCTTGGAATGGATAATAATGGGGGTGATCCGAGAACCGTAGGTATTCCAGCACATATATTATCACAGGATGCTGAGTTTGGTGTATATGCGTCTCCTAATATAGACAGGGTAGAGGGGGCAAATGTATCAACATTATTTGGTTTCCCCTTAAGAGATGTAAATGATTTTTTCGCTTACACGAATCTAGACACAATTATAAAAAGCACGTCTGCGAGTGTTCCAACTCTTCTTTCAACCAAATCTATGTTTGTAAGATTACAAAATCTGTCAAATCAAACGATTAATGCTTCCAGGTCAAATAAATCAGCAATTATTTCTCATTTACCTCGTTTTGATAATTCAGGACGAAGTTCAGGTGCTTTATTCTTAGAACCTCATAATCTTGTATATGTTGATTTAAATAATTCAAACCCTATAAAACTTAATTCATTTGATCTTTCACTTGTATATTCTAATGAAGTTCTTGTTGAAAGTTTAACTGGAACGACAATAATTTGTTTGTTATTTAGAAAAAATCCCA
>Ga0209337_1003463_pt1 | contig 11167 bp, 8 predicted proteins | sample LinPmetageLP53_FD_184044 | JGI IMG/M metagenome (GOLD analysis project Ga0209337, IMG submission 184044) | Marine viral communities from the Pacific Ocean - LP-53 (SPAdes) (version 2) | ecosystem: Environmental > Aquatic > Marine > Oceanic | place: Pacific Ocean | collected 2010-02-08 | reverse complement strand
TATACCTAATGTTAATAATTCAAATGGTAAGTCTTTAGTTGAAAGAATGATTCCATTTGCGGACCAAATACAGCTAGCTCATTTAAAATTACAATTACTAGTAGCTAAAGCAAGACCGAAAGGAGCAGCTTTTGAATTAGGAGCTTTAGAAAATGTAAGTAAAGGTGATGGCGCTTCATTTACTCCTTTGCAATTACAAGATATATATGACCAAACTGGTAATATATATTATCGCCGCCAAGATGATGAAGGTAATTTAACCTCTGCATTACCAATACAAGAACTAGAGAATGGAATTGGTAGAGACATGCAAAGTCTTATAGCATTGTATAACCATAATATGCAATTAATAAGAGACGTAACTGGTATAAATGAAGCTAGAGATGCTACACAGCCATCTAACAAAGCTTTAATAGGTACACAGAAATTAGCTTTAATGGCCTCAAACAATGCTACTAAGCATATTAACAATGGAGAGCTAAGTATTACTAAAAGAATAGCAGAGCATTCAATATTACGTTTGCAAGACATAATTAAATATTCTAATTTAAAAAATAAATATTTAGGAATGCTTGGAGAGGCTGTTATTGAAAGCATTAAAATAGGAGCAGACTTTCATTTAAATGAATTTGGCCTAAGCATAAACATGGCTCCGGACGAAGCTGAAAGACAAATGTTTGAACAAAATATACAAATGTCTTTGCAACAAAAAGAGCTAAGGCTTGAAGACGCTATTTTTATACGCTCAATAAAAAATATAAAGCTTGCTAATCAATCTTTAATTATAAGAAGAAAAAAATATCAAAAAGATCAACAGCAACTTGCTCAGCAACAACAAGAAAAAGCCATGCAATTGCAACAACAAAAAGCTCAAAGTGAAATGCAAAAAATGCAGCAAGAGAAAGAGATGGAGTTCACTATGAAATCTGAGTTTGAAAAAATGAAGCATGAACAAGAAATGGAAAGGCTTCAAAAAGAATATGAGTTAAAGCTTCAATTAAAGCAAGTAGAAAATGACGGTCTTGCTAATAAAGAAAAAATAAAAACAGATGGTAGTAAAGAAGTGCAAGATAAAGTAAATCAGGGCAAATCTGACTTGCAGCAATCGCAACCGAGTGTGGAAATGCCTATTAGTCCGGTACAGCCCCCAATATCTGACATGGAGATAGAGCAAAACTATAATCCGGAAGCGGCTTCGCCATCTGAAAATATTGAAATACTGTAATGGGTATATTAAAAATAAATAATGTAAACCCTGTATATAGTGTAATAGCTTTTCGTATTGGTGCTGCGTCATCAAGAAGCAATAGCTTAAGCATTACCATAGGTAGCGGATTAGATAGTATAGTTACTAGTATATTATCGAGTAAAGAAGCTAGCGAATTAAGAGGTGAATATTTATATGATTTATTTGCTAATTGCAATTTAGCTATAGGTTACGCTTCAGGTGATACTGTTAACTCAGATATAAGAATACAAGCATTAGACCCAAACTTAAAAGCGGGGGTATCAGAAGATACTACTGGCTTAACAGATCAAAGTGGAAATGTTTTTTCTCATGCATCTTTTTCTTTAGAGAAAACATCTTATTATAAAGGAGATACAATATATATACCTTATAATAATATAATAAAAATAAAAAAAACTATTATTAATCTAGTTGAAGTTATTGAATTGTATTATGGAGCAGGGACTATAGCTAATAAAATTATGTTTACTCCAGGCACAGTAGATACATCTAATATTAATTTTTATAATTATTTAGCTACCTCTGGCACAGCAAGCTATTCTATAGGCAATTATACACAAAACTTTTTTGGAGAAGGTAATGCATTAGATTTGCTGCAGGAAAGAATAGAGCAGGCGGTTAGTGATAGTAAAGATGAAGATATTGTTACATTAAATTACAATTCGGCAGCAATAAAAGCAACTTCTTAAATGAATTGTTAAGAAATTATTATTATATTTGCGTTAATTAAATTAAATTAAATAAAATGACAGAAGAAAACGAAACAAATGAAAGCTGGCAAGCTGTAGCTGACGATAACGTTACTACAACACCAGAACCCGTTCTTTTAAATACTGAAAACTCAGACGAGCAAACAACTGATCCGGTTGATTCGTCAACTGTTACAGAATCTGAAGTATCAAATACAGAAATTGAATCTGATTTGGAAGAGGAAATAACAGATGATGAAGCATTAAGGATTTTGCTGTCTGAACGCTACGGACAAGAATTTGAATCTATCGATGCGTTTGATAGTTATATACAAACCGATGAACAAGAAGAGCAACCACAATTCGAGTATGCCAGCGAAACGCTTAAGCAACTAGACGAATATGTGCGCTCTACTGGAAGGACTGTAGAAGACTACTTAACTACTCAAAGATTAAATCCAGACGAAATGTCTAATGAAGATGCAGTTTTATTTTCATTAAAAAGAGAAAATCCTGGTATGAACGAATCAGACTTAAAGTTTTATATGGAACAAACATATAAAATGAGTACTGACAAAGAATCTACGGATTATCGTTTTGGTCAAATAGCTTTGCAAAAAGAAGCTATAAAAGCTAAAAACACTATTAATGAATTTAAAGAACATTATAAATCCCCGGTTGAGGACCGAGCAATATCACAGCAAGCTGACAAAGAAATAGCGGAAAATCGTGAATCTTTTTTTAATGATGTAGTTGAGGATATGCAAGAAATCGAAGGACTTACGTTTGACATAGATGATAAAGGTACAGAGTTTACTTTTAAAATTGATGAGAGCATGAGACCCGATCCTCAGGAGCACACTAATAATATAGAAAATTTCTTTAATCAATACGTTGATGAAGAAGGCACCTGGAACTATGATGCATTAAATACGGATATGTTTATATTGAATAATATTGATAGTATTATTAAATCTGTAGCAAATCACTATAAATCACAAGGTACTGAAGAAGTTGTTCAGGAACTTAAAAATCCTTCATTTGAAGGGAAACAAACTCAGGGCAATAATGATGGGCCAAAAACAATGGCTCAACAAATATTTAATGCTATGAGAGAACAAGGAGACTTATAATTTAACTATTAAAAAATAAAGATATGGCTGTAGATAGCACAGGTGCACCGTTTCAACCGAGCGCATCGAAAGTGACGTTAACATCAAACTACGTTCACACAACAGATATTTCTGCACTAAACTTGCAGAAGCATGATGTTAATTATGAAATTGTAAAAAAATATGGTAACCAAGGGTTATCAGGATACTTGGAAGCCTTAGGGGCAGTTACTGCTGTTGGGTCTGACCAATTTAAACACTTTGAGGAGCGAATGCTTCACGAAGAATTATCATTAGCAGCGGCTAATTCTATTACAGAAGCCAATACAGCTAATACTGACTCAATGACTTTTGCTTCAGTTAGCGCTGCTGTACAAGCATCTCTAAGAGTAAACGCTGTAATTCGTTTTTCTAATGGAGATATGGGTATTGTTACTTCATTACCTACTACTTCAACTTTTATTGCTGAGCCTTACACTACTTGGACAGGCTGGAATGCAACTGAAGCTACTGTTTCAGCTGTATTTAACGGTATGAAATTTATTGTTGTAGGTCTTGAATTTGCTAAAGGTACTGACCAACCAACTAGCCTTGAGCCAATAGTTGACTCTATAACTGGACGTACTGCAATTTTTAAAGAGTCTTTCTTAGTAAATGGTTCTGACGCTACACAAGTTGTTCACGTGAAAGTAGACAACGGTATGGGTAAATCAGGATACGTTTGGTATATTAAAGGTGAAGGTGATACTCGTCGTCGGTTTGAAGACTACTGTGAATCTTCTTTAATGTTTGGTAAATTAGCTACAAACGCGGATACAGGAGTGACTGGGCAAGACGGTTTACTTACTCAAGCAGAAGCAAAAGGTATGACTGATTTGTCTGGTACAATGTTAACTGATGCTCGCGTTGATGCATGGGTTGATGCAATTGACCGTCAAAGAGGACCAGCTGAATACACTGGGTGGTGTGGTTTAGACCTTTCTTTAGCTCTTGATGACTGGATGGCTTCTAAAAACCAAACTACTGGTGTTGGCGAGCAAAACTGGGGAGCATTCAATAATGACAAAGACATGTACATGAACTTTGGTTTTGAATCATTCTCTCGTGGAGGCTATACATTCCATAAAAAACTATACGATATGTTTAACAACAGAGGTATGGCGGGATCATTAGGCTACAGAAAAAGAGCATTATTTGTTCCTTCTGGAGTTCAAAAAGACCCACGTTCAGGATTAAATATTCCTGCACTTCAAATTCGATATAGAGAGGCAAATGGTTATTCAAGAAAAATGGAGCACTGGTTTACTGGTTCTGCAGTTCTTTCTCAACCTACTTCTACAAGTGATGCTTTAAATTGTCACTATAGAACAGAAAGAGGCCTTCAAGTATTTGGTGCTAACCGTTACCTGAGCGTTTCAGTAGCGTAATAATAACTTAAAATTTATAAAACAATGAAAAAATACTTATATTTCGCGAGTGCAGCGGCAGATGCGACTAGTTCTACTGAGCAAGTAGCTATGTTTGCTGTTGACAAAGTATCTCACTACGAGATGCATACAGCGACTGCACTTAGAATTTACTTCGATGCTGGTCAAGAATTAGATGAAGACTCTGGTATAGATAAGCCGGTTGTTGTTCTTACTATTACTACTGGTAAACATAAAGAAGTTATGGACGCCATTGCTAATACAATTAACTTTGGCCAAGATGCTATGCTTGTTGTAGCTGATTCTGAAAACTCTGTGTTTTTAGATGCTAATATTACAGCTTGCTTTTCAATTGGTATTGTTGATGCATCGTAATAATTAATGTTTTTATTAAAAGGGGTGGTTTAACCGCCACCTCTTTTTTTATATTGGATTGAATTAAATTAAATTTAAATTAAAAAAAATGACAAATGCAAAAACTGCAACTAAGGTTGCAACACCAAAGGCGGTAGCGAAGCCTAATAAACCAGCTACAAATGATTTATATTCTAAAGCTTGGCGTAACTCTTACGAAGAAAAAGCTAAATTACCTAAACCAATTATATTCGAATTAATTAAGTCTACTAAAGGGCCTAAAGGGAAAAAAATGTTTCCTGTTTCTGCGTTTTTTGAAGCAAGAGATATAATATTTGATCCTAGTATTAATAAACGTAGAGAAATTAGATATTGCAAAAATGAACCCTCTATATACATAGAAGATCAAGCCAGCTATTCTAAGTCTGAAATTATTAGATTCCAAAATGGAGTTGTAGTAGCAATGCCGACTGATCCTGCACTTATAGAATTTTTGCGAATATGTAACCTTTGTGGCGATAATGCAAATAGATTAAATGATAATCCTGCTGCATTTTACGAAGTTAAACCTGCTGTTGCAGCTAAGATGGATATACAAGACGAAATAACTGTTTTAGACGCTGTTTCTTTAGCTTTAAGGGCTCCGCTTGAAAAAGTAATGCCTATAGCTAAGTATTTAAATATTGACACAACAAGAGCTGTAGTTGAGATAAGACAAGACTTAAAAAATATGGCTAATAAAAATGCAAAAGCATTTATTTCATTATTTGATAATAAAGAAGCTATACTTAAGGGTACGATAAAAACGGCTGAAGAGTACGGAGTTATTTCTATAAGCCCAGAAAAAGTACACTGGAGCAACGGAGGTGTTGTGTGTGGTGTTCCTTTAGGACAAGACCCTTATCAAGCTTTAATAGATTACGTAAAAGACAAAGGTGAGTTTGAATCATTTAATTCTCAGCTAGAGAAAAAACTAAATGACACAATAAATAAGTAGTACACATATAATTGTTTAAGCATGAAAGCGGGGTTATTAATTTGATCCCGCTTTTTTTTGTATATTTGTGTCATACAAAAATTACTATTATGTCAACAATCGCAGACGTAAGTCGCATATATAATACGGTAAACACATTAGTTAATAAAGAGCAGAAAGGCTATATTAAAGTTTCAGAGTTTAATACTTTATTGCAGCAAGCCGAACTTGAAAATTTAAATAAAAATTATTTTCAGTCTGATATGGGCAATAAAGCTCAAAGAGGCGTTGAATCTGACCTAGAAAGAACTGATGCTCTAGCTCCTTACTTGAGGAAGTTAACTGGTACATCAAGTATTGTAGATTTATCAGACGACGCATCAGACTTTATGCATTTAGTATCAGTTTCATCAGGCTCTACAGAAATCAAGAGTGTAAGGCATTCTGAATTATATTCAATTTTAGGCAGTTCAATTGTAGGCCCGTCTACATCAAGCCCAATATATGTATTATCTCCTACAACAGTAGGGAGTGAAAATTCAACAGCAATTAATTTTTACACCTCGGCTACAGGGCCAGATAGTTTAACATATAATATAATATATTTAAAACAACCTACAATGCCTGCTTTAGGGCACTATAGAGTAAATACTATTTCTGGTTTATTTGATGCAAGTACAAGCACTGCTATTGACGCTCCTAAATCTGAGCATGTAAAAATTACAAAACTTATTTTAAAATATCTAGGACTAAACCTTAAAGACGCTGATGTATTTAGCTATGCTTCGGGTGAACTAGCAACAGAATAATTATGGCTACAAGAAAACAATTAGCTGAAAGAGTATTAAGAATTCTACAAGGCGGAGACGTAACTAAAGACTCAGATATAGACATAAGAGAAATTATGCTTCACATAGACAGTGAAAGAGATAATTTAATACAAGAAAAAGTTATACAGTCTTATAAGCCGGCTTCTAAACGAGCTGTTAGTAGTGTGGTAGCCCATGAAATATTAGGTACATATATTACAGAAAGCACTTATTTAACTGGGTTTGATAATAATAGAGAAAAAACATTTGCTACGCTGTTACAATATCCTATTGACTTACCTGACGGGGCTGGGCTTTTATATGTGCACGATACTGAAGACTTTGACATATCTTTTTCAAAAATGCCTGCGGGCATGGAAAGAATATATGCGGGTCTACCTAGTTTGTCAGCTTCAAATCGATCTTATTACATACAAGTGGGTAATAGAATATATTTTGACGAAGAGTCGTCGCCAGAACAAGTAACAATAGGCTTAGTTGCAACATCTAGTAGTTTGCTTGACGATGAAGTTTATCCGTTAAGCCCTGGAGACGAGTCTATTATTATAAGGTCTATTGTTGACTTATATAATATAATGGCTGGGGTAGAGCAAGATAATATAAATGATAATATTGATAAATAATGTATACATCATTAGACGAAATAATAAAATCTTTAATGGTGCAGTTAGAAGCACCAGGCGATCAAAGCTACTTAAGGTTTTTTGAAATAGCAAGGCAAGGCTTAAAAGAACTTTCTTTTGACGCTACAAGACATATTACGACTAGTTTATTAACTGTAAATACCACAACAAACTCTGTTACGTTACCAAACGGATATATTAATATGACAAAGCTTGGAGTGCATGGAGACGACGGTGAAATTCACTATTTAGTGCAAAGAGATAATTTGTATATAGGTGATGTAGCTCCTGCTAATTTAATTGATGCAGACGCTAACGATACAGACTTACCTATTTTTTACGAACAACTAGGAACAGGTAGAAGATATGGTAAAGGTGGTGGTCAATCAGGTATAGGATATTATAGAATAAACAAAGAAAATAATAGTATAGATTTTGCTTCAGGCTTTACATTCAAAGAAATTGTTTTAGAGTACATTTCGGATGGCATGGACAACTTAAATTCTGATTCTAATGTGCAAATACACTCTTTTGCTTCTGAGGCCTTAAAATCATACATATACTGGAATAGCATAAGATACAAAAGAGACTATCAAGCTTTTGAAAAGCAATCTGCAAAAAAAGAGTATTACAACGAAAAAAGATTAGCTCGAGCAAGAATGCAAAACTTTACAAAAGATGAAGCATTAGTCCAATCTAGACTACATATAAGACAATCTCCTAAGATTTAATAATGGCAGTTGATAAAAAAACATTTAAAGGCGGAATGAATAAAGACGTTGATCAACGTTTAGTTCCAGAAGATCAATATAGAAACGGCGAAAACATAAGAAGCATGCAAGGCGGTGATGGCACTATGGGTGTGATTACTGCTATACCTGGTAATTTAGAAAAAGGTGCTATAACTAATAGTAACATTTTAAATAGTGGCTATGATAATGCAGCATTTGAAGGAAAAACTGTAGGTAGCGTTGCTGACGAATTAAGCAGAAAAATATATTTTTTAGTAGCCCAAAGTGTTGATCCTACTAATAAGGATTTATTTTATGACTATATTATAGAATATAATGAAATAACAAATGAATATGCTATAGTATTTCAAGAGATTAGAGGTAGTGATAGTATTTTAAATTTAAACGTTGACAAAACAATTTATAGTTTAGATGTTATTGACAGTAAATATTTATGTTTCACAGACAATAATGGCACACCAAAAAAGTTTAATATTGAAAAATCAAAATTAGGCATATATGATTATAATAATAGTGGTGTAGCTTTTACAGATAATGCAGATGCTAGTACTATAAATAATACTGATTTTTCGTCTCTTCCAAATAATTTAGTTTTTACATTTGAATCGGCAACAACATTTGCTGTGAATGATATAGTATTTGTAGAGCAAATACCCGGATATAGTTATGAAGAGTATAACGGGTATTTTACTGTGCTTTTAGTAAGTACAGATTCAAAGCAAGTGCTTGTAAATCATGAGTTTATACAAGACTCACCTGTTATTCCAGGTAAAATGTGGAAAATACAAGATTTTAGTGGAGGTACTTATTCTTGGACTATTGATCCGCGAACTCATCATTTGCCTGAAGCTTTTAACAATATCCATTCCCATGTAAAAGGGCAATACTTTAATGCTCATAAACAAGGCCCTAGAAAAAAAATATCATACGTTTATAATACAGATAGTGCAAAAAAGAAAAACAATATTTTTGGCAGTGTTTGGCAGTTTGCATACAGATTTATATATGACGATAAAGAAGTGTCTTCCTTATCTCTTATATCTGATGTTAAACTATCTAGTGCAATGGGTGTTAATTCTTCTACAGGACTAAATTATGATCAAGCCAATCATAACTATGTGACAATTACTGTCCCTAAGCCAAGCGATGGAATTGAATCTTTGCAGTCTGCTCAAACAGCTACTGCTACAAGTATTACTTCTCCTATACAATTGCATGGGAAACTCGGTATTGCAGAAAGACTAAATGCGTTTTCATCAAATATAGCAGCTGTTGAAATATACGCTCGTAAAAGAAATGATGCGCCTTTTGTGTTAATAGAAAAAGTTGAAAGATATACTAGCAATGAAACTTTTGTTAATTCAGTAACTCCCCAGGGAACTTTAGCAAAAGATAATTATGTTTTTTGGGACGATATTACTATAGATTTTTATAATGATGGTATATATCCTGTTTTGGCTAGTAGAGACGCTGAAAAATTATACGATTATTTACCGCACAAAGCGAAAGCTCAAACGGTTATAGACAATAGTGCTATACTATATGGCAATGTAACAGATGGTTTTGACTTACAAACTTTAGATGTTTCTTTAGAAACAAAATATAAAGACTCAGATGACGCGTCTACCCCTACTGCTACATTGAATGTAGATATTCCTTTTTCCGACTTTTTTGAAACTTATGTTGGTTCAGCAACTTTTGCCGAAGGAGGAGACAGTACGTTCGGCTTTCCTGACGCTTTAGCAACTGGCGCTTTTGGCGTTCAGGGGGGAGGTGCTAGCCCTTTCGCTTCTAATCCAGGGGCTGCACTTGTTCATTTTGGCGGCACTGCTAGTGATAGTCACCCAAGGACAAGAATTATGACTCAGTTTGATTTTAGTGATATTCCTTTAGCTGATGATGGGTTTGTAAAGAAGGGCACTGTATTTACTTCTAGCGGAAACGTTAAATTTAGATACAAGTGGAATAGGCTGCTTAGCAATAAAGATAAATATGGTATAAAATATGAATGGTCAGGAATTACTATAACATGTTCTAATACAACTACAAACGTAACAACTTTTATAGAATCAATACGAGATTTATTTAGAAGCTTACCAGACCAAACAAATCCTGTAGTAGGCAATAATAAATGGCGTAATACTGAAGTATATGATGATGGTACATTATATGACCCTGTAACAAAAATTTTAACTGTGCATTTTCAGTCTAAAGTTGATAATGGGCACGTAGGAGACGCATTAATAAATGCTAAGTTTGAAAGCTTTGCTGCAACGCATAATACAAAATGTGCAATTTTGCCCGCTTCTACATCATCATTTAAAACCGGTGCTTTCCATGATTTTGGAATTGTATATGGTAACGAAAGAAATCAAACATCATTTGTAAATAAGTCTAAAGATAGCAGAGCATATGTTAAATTTTTGCCAGAAAGAGTAACAGCAGACGAGTATGACAACTCTCAAGCTAATGCTTTAGGAATGCCTATTATAAGCTGGGAAATAAAAAACTCGCCTCCTTCATGGGCTTCTTGGTATCAATGGGTATATGCAGGTAATACTAGCGTAGGAGATTTTATACAATTTACATTAGAGGATGTTGCTGTTAATTTAAGCGATACTAATGATGAAAATATATATTTAAATTTTAATCCTTTAAAAGGCCAACCGTATAGCTATAAAAAACAAGACGCCCCTATTATAGATTATGTATTTTCTAAAAACGATAGAATAAGATTTATAAAAAATCACGAGGGTGTATTAAACTATTATATTGACTTGCCTTTACAAGACGCTGTAGTTTTTAATAGTCAAGATGACGAAAACACAAATTTTGTACGTAAGTTTTACGAAGAAAAATATAGTAATTCAGAGAAGCAAGATAAAGCAAGTGATGGATACTTTTTAATACTTAGGCCTCCTAATATAGCTGGATGGCAAATAAGTGATATTGTACCTAATACTGAAGCAGCACCTAATAATTATAAAGGTTTATTATTTGAAATATATTCCCCTAAAAAACAATTAGAGGAAGGGCCTTTGTTTTATTATGGGTTAACTGATAAAATAAGTATTGAAACTGGTAATGCAGGCAAGCGTTATCATTCTACAAATGGAACAGGGACTGGATTCCAAGATCAGTCTGGTACTTCACCA
>Ga0209337_1003461_pt1 | contig 11169 bp, 23 predicted proteins | sample LinPmetageLP53_FD_184044 | JGI IMG/M metagenome (GOLD analysis project Ga0209337, IMG submission 184044) | Marine viral communities from the Pacific Ocean - LP-53 (SPAdes) (version 2) | ecosystem: Environmental > Aquatic > Marine > Oceanic | place: Pacific Ocean | collected 2010-02-08 | reverse complement strand
AAGGGTACCCAAGCGGCTACGCCTTGGTGCTGGATGTGTATATAGTAAGTACGTTCACCGTAGTAACCACCGTCGCATTACTGCCTTACCACCATATGCCATTTATATTACCCAGCGTCGCTATTGCCATCGCGATGCACATTGCATTGATTGTCGCGCCATAATGTGGCAAATCACACACCCACCACACAAACCAAGTCTTTATCAATGTAAATATACGAACCCCCACGTGGAGATCCACATATCGTTGTGAATAGTTGTGAACAACGTATATACTTTTGTACAAGGTAAATAATTTGGCTGGGCGATGCAAATGGGTTAACGGCAACACAAAACCATGTCACATAACACCGGTATAGCTTATCACCTACTAATATATGAATATAATGATCTACGTCGCTACTTATATTTGTATATCACACATGACAATGACATGCCACACGTTCAAATGTTGCGTTCAATTAATGTTAGATTTGGCGTTTAATTCGCGTTGATTAGTTGGGTATTACGCGTTTCAAATGGTTAACAGCGGCGTACGCATTTAATTTCCCAGGTCGCTTAAACCGCGTGATTTACGTCTCCAATTGTTTGTAAATGATGTTAAGATATTGTTAAGGGGTGTGCTAATATATACATATTCTCTCCCATAATATACACTATAAAAACCTTTATTTTTGCTTGTTTCGTTTGTCTAATATCTTTAATAGTGTAATTCCACCTATAAGAATACCCACACAATACATCACGAAATAGCTTGTTACCATCACTTCACACATCACCACTGTCTCCAAGAACTAGAGCTAATACAATAATAAAAGAGAAGAATAGAAATATTTTAAATATCATGAGTGACCTATTTGTAACCATTCATCCTCACCATATTCCTTATACTCATCTTCACCGTTTGCTTTCCTTTCATACCATGTTGGTGATGGTAAACCACTATAGTAATCCCATTCGTCGTCTGGAAGTTGATTGTCGCTCATAACTTATTGTTTATTTAATTTACTCTTCATCCCTACCATACATCAAGTCACAATATACATCGTGTTGGCTTAGGCTTAGGTTTATATCAAAATTGTATTCCATTTGGTTTAGTTTCATGTTCATATATACATATTCACTTTGGGTGGTTTTATTGCGAGAGCTTTAATTTTGTTTTGTATCACTTGACTCGTCATCTACCCCTTTTTATGCGTTTAACTCGCTTAATTCCCGCTTACCTTTGCGTGGATTAGGTATTAACTCACCATTGCGAAATCGCTCTACTGCTCCACCTGCTATCATACCTTTCTTACCCTTTTTAATTGCAACAGCATAGATTAAGTCATTTAACTTATGGATAACACTATATAAAATCCCATCATGAGTAAATTCCTCATCATATCTAACATACAATTGGGCTTGCTTATTACGTTTACGTTTTGACATCATTACTTTTTAGGGGTATCAGATGGGTTAGGTTGTTTATGTCTTTGGTAATAATCTTCGTCCATTTTTTTAGAACCATTATTAATGTTCCAAATAGTAAAATACATATACACTGAAAAGATTACAGACCCAACTATGTACATTGATGTACTCATTACTTTTTCAATTTATCAATTACTAAATAAAACAATAATAGTGTACTAGGCCAATGAGATGAATATTGTGCTTCTTCTATTTCACCTGTTAAACCTAACCCTACTGAGTATAATAATGCTATTAAAGCAATTAATACTGGCGACCATTTTCTTACGTTAAACTTTTTCATGTTTATTTATTTAATTTATAATTGTTATCATTTTTTGAAAATCCTTATACCTATCTCCATCGTAGACGCGAATCCAAAAAGCATAAACACCATCTGATAATTTGGTTGGTGAATAGTCATTTTGATAGTCAAGCGATTTATAAACTAAATTACCCCATCTTGAATATACCTTCATTTCTACTTTATAGTTAGGCTCAAGTACTAAGATAAAAATATCATTAATACCATCTCCATTAGGCGATACAAAATCAGGTATTGCTACTTCAATTGGAGGAGGAGTAGGTATATAGCTAATAGCAAGTGAATCAATTGGAAAAACTGGCTGTGCATAAGTAATTGTACTTAATAGAGTAAATAGTATTACTAATTTATTCATCATAACTTGTATTAATTATACCTCCTATAATCTTAGTATCAGCTAAATGTGACATATCATTTGGATCATATTCATGAGGTTTAGTTTTAATGATAAATCCAAATTCATATGGTTCAAACCCAGTTACTATAACATTAAAATCATCATGTTTAATAACATGAGATAACATTTGGTCTTTTTTAATAAACGGTCCACCTGCAGGATCTACAAATCCAAAATCAGTTGGATCTTTATCATATCCAAATTTACAGTATTCAAAATTGCCTTCCCACTCTACATTACCATTTTCTAGTAATTCGAAAGTAAACATATCACCATTTCTATTTTGGTACTCTATTACTTGCTTATTCATAACCTTCTGTTTTAATCTTATCTAAATATTGGCGAGCTTCCTTCATCCATTTTTTATCAGTAGATGGAGTTGGTAATTCAATAATATCAGTCTCTTCTGATGCTAACTTTAATTGGCTAACTTTAGCAAGTGATCTAACTCTACTATTTTGTATAGCACAGGAATCATCACCATCCTTATACCAAACTAATTCCCATATTCCAGGATCTTTAGCAACAGTAACTTTATCACCTAATTTAAACTTGCTTGGTTGTTTTTTTCTACCTCGTTTAGCCATAACCTTTATTATTATTATACTGTAAATATACGAACAATATTTTGGGGAACCAAATTAGTTGTTATTTAAATACTCCCCATAACTTTATTATAAGCATCCATAGCTGCATTTGATGGATCCATTTTAGGATTTGCTTCCATCATGGATGAGCTTACTTCTCTCCATTCCTTAAACTTACCAGCACTGTGTGCCTTAAAACCATACTCTTCTATTAAATCAGCATTTGTCATTTCCATAAAACTTGTATACCAATTAACACTAAAGCCAAACCTAGGGATACTGCTGTTTTGACATCAATTGGTTGGTTAAAATAATAATACGTCCCCCAGGCATAAATAAATATACCGCTTGCAAAGCCTATAAATCTTTGTGGCCACATTACATAGTCAAATGCTATTACTGTGTATTTTGTAGCATAAATGAATACTAAGGAAATAGGTATTCCTAAAAGTGAAACTAATAATGGATTTTTTTCTATCCATTTCCAAATAAATTGCCCGTTTAATTGGTAAAAAGTAAAAACTTGGCCTAACATAAACAATAGTATACCTATTGATAAAGATCTTAAATCATTCATTATCGGAAAATTGTTTTAAATAATGGTAAATAAATAAAGCTAAAGCTATAGGCCAAAAAAACATCACAGCTAATCTTTCTGTTATAGTAAAGCGGTTTTCAGCTTCACTCCAGTCTATTAGCGTATCATAAGCCCAATTAAGGAACAAACCTATCACTAAATAATATAAAATACTACTGATCATAGATACTATCTTCGTAAGTTGGATCTGTTTGATCAAACATAAAATTAACTCTATCTTGAGAATAATCTAAAGTAGAAAATTTACTATTGAAATTAGATAATAAGATAATTATATCTTCTTTGGATTCAACTACATTAAGAGTATTTCCACTTGTAAATTGAATAGTAGTATACTGTTTAGCAAATGTGAATGATGCTATTGATCTCTCTGGGATTAAATGGGTAGTTTCAGTTCCCCATCCTACTAATTCAATATACTTCATAATGCATCATATTTAATCTCATTAATTAATCCTTCTAATTGAACATGAGCTTCTTCAGTTTCATAACGATCAAGATGTTCAAGGATTCTACTTAATTCCATATACAAATATTCTTTTTGTCTACTATCCATTACTCTCAGTATTTTCAGGTTGAGCATCAAACATTGTATAATCTACTCCTTCAGGAAACATTGTTTTAAATTGTTTACGTCCTGAAAGACGATAAATTTTCAATAATTTATTATTCTGGGCTAAACGAATTTTATAATCACTAAATGATTCATCTTCACCTCGTTTAGCGTTTAAATTGATATTAAGTAAACTTTTTTCTTGTTGCATATTCTTAGACATAAATTAAAGTAATAAATCATTATTTTCTAAACCATACCAAGCTCGTTCTAACCAAACTCCAACTCGGACATCTTCCATTTCATCAGTTACCTGAACATCATTTTCCCATCGCTCATGAGCAATAGTATAAATCATAAAGTCGAATAAATCACGAGCTTTATCTTTATCTCCTAATTTAACTGCAGCACGAGCTGCTGCAAATGTTTTATGTAGTAAACCTTTATTTTTCTTAGCCATAACCTATTTATTTAGTTTTAGTGATTTTACCTGTTTTACGATTATATGTAATCTTATAATTACCCAATTTTATAGTCCAACTTTCTTTATGATTTGGAATAATATCATCCCATGATCCAAATACAAGGGATAATATAAAAACAAACAAAACAATAAAAAACATCGGGATTATATGCTCCATAACTTTAATTTATTAATAATGTGTAAATATACGAATTTTATTTTGGGAAACCAAATTTATTTATTTTGATTTGCAAAAAATCCCATTACTTGATCACTAACCATTGCAACCATTTCAGCATCGTATTTTTTAACAATTTTGTACTTACCATTACTATGAACATCAAGTGTAACGTAACTACCATTATCAAATTGACCTTTTACACGTTCAGTACTGTAAATATTTCTACCGTAATTACGATCATAATCAGTGAAAATACTAAATTTAGCTGTTGGGAATTTTTTACGTAAATCCTTTAAAGCAATAGCAAAACCCTTATTACGCATACGAGTAGCTTCCATGTCATATTCAGCACGGTCACGTTTATCATTTAATTTAGTAAGTAAAGTAGCTGGTTTAACTCTACGGTAACTACCTATTAAGCTCTCACACTCAAATTTACCACCAGCAAAGTCAAAAAAATTGATTTCAATATCATCTATTTTATCATCTTTACGGTTGTAACGCTTACTTAAAAGAGTAATACCACCACGCTTACCTATGAATTTAACATCAGTAACTTGGAAATTAGAATTATCAAAACTATAACCTAATTCAACATCTTCAACTACATCATATATTTCAAAAGTATTGTTAAAATCAACACCCTTAACAAAACCTGCATCAATTAATGCAATTTCTGTTTCCACATTTTTAATTTTAGCATTTTGTGATCTAACTACTTGATTATCAATGAATGTTTCAAGTTGAGTTTGTTGTTTTGCATTTAAAATAGCACCTTCAAATAGATCTAACTGTAACATAACCTTTATTTTTATAATTTATCCTTATTTACCCTGTAAATATACGAACAAATCCTCGGGTAACCACATCTATTGTTCATCTGTATTGATTCCAAATAATATTATTAATACATTTCATTTACTAAATGTTGATTATCATATCCAGCCATACTTTGAGCATAAACATCATAACCTTCCGCTTCAGTAACACAAATTTCATCCTTACCATCAAAAATGACAGCACATTTATCACCTGTCATCGCACATGTAAAAAATCTAACTAACTGCTTCATAACCTTTTATTTTATTGGCGTCTCGCCTTATTCAACACCGTGAATATACGAACAATATCTCAGGTAACCACATATTCCACAAAAAAAAGCCCCGCTTTCGCGAGGCTTCTTAATTTTTAATTAATCCTTACTTATTTTTTCAGGATATTAAATAATACAAATGCACCTACTAATCCAAGTAAGCCTGCTGCATCTAAATTGCCTAAAATTCCCATGATATTATCTACAACAGATATATTCTTCCAAAAGGGAATATTGGCTCCGCCAAATAGTACTTCTAATACTATTCCTAAAGAGATTACTGAAATACCTATCTCAGTAAGTTTGTTGGCCCAAGAGCCAATTTTGCTTAAAATTTCCATTTAATAAAATTTAAGATTAAACTTATATAACTACCGATCGAGTTTTGGTAACTATAGCAGTAGAGCGAATACTGCATGTTGTGTAGTTATACATATAGAAAGGGGGTTGAAAAACAACCCCCTCAACTATATTTGTTGGTTAACTTAGAAGTTATACTTCAATGAAGCATTCCAAGTACGTCCAAATCCAAACCAAACTGAATTACGAACGTCAACACCATTCCATAGTACTGAATCATCACCAGCATGAATGCTTGTGTTTGATTCTGCAATATAAACAGTATTTAACAAGTTATTTATGTTTAAACGTAATGTCCAATTTTTAAGACGAGATGTTATACCTAAATCAACTAAACCATAAGAAGGTAATTTAACAGCACCTCTATTATCTGGTGTGTAAAATTCTTCATCTACGATTGAGTAATCAGCATATAAACCATCTACTAAACGTACACCTAAATCAACACTTGTAGATTTAACTAACTTATAATCAGCAGTAAAGTAAGCAGTAGTTTGAGCTGCATCACCTACTTTAGCACCTTTTAAGTACAATGTACCTTCACCAATTTGTTCTTGGTTATCATCAAATAATGCTGCTGTAAAGTCTTTAGTATATCTCCAGTCACCTAAAGAAACCATAGCTTTTAATCTTAACTTACTAGTAGCAAAATAATCAGCTTCAAGTTCAATACCATTATGGCGAACATCAATATCACTAAATTGAGCTGAACCATCAACACCTTGAGAATTACTCAATGATACTGTTTGGAATCTATTTCCCCATATAGTAGAATAAGCATTAACGTTAATAGTTAAATCCTTAGCATTATAACCATAACCTACTTCAAATGAAATAATTTCTTCATTTTCTAGATCAGGATTTACTACGTTTGCATAATTAGGGAATACTGCACCAAACTGAGCTTGACGTGAAATGTATCCTGTATTTACAAATAAGTTATGTACATCAGAAATGTTATAGTTAACACCACCTTTTGCATATCCACCTAATTGATTATGGACATCTGAAATAGGCATTTCTGGTTGGTCAAAATAATCTTCGCGTTGGAAAGACTGGTTTGAAAGACCACCTTGTAATACTGCATTATACTTACCGTCTTTGTTATACTCAACTAAACCATTCAAACCTTGCCATCCTACAACACCTACGTTATAATAGTCAATTTTTGGACCGTTTAATCCTGTATTGTTAAATGGGCTAGCATTTATTGTAGTGTTAATAATTTGACCGTTTGAGTTTTTATTACCAGTTGAATAATACCCATCAAGACCCATTAAGTTATTCAGTGTACGGTAGTGATATCCTCTATAAGAACGTAAATCAACACCTAAAGAGGTTCTGAAATTACCAAATTGTCCTTCTAGATTAGATATAGCACCAATCCAGTCATGTGAATTCATAGAAGCTCTACGTACAAGTACAACTCTATTAACATTACTATCACGGAAACCATTTGATCCTATCATTTGACCAGCAAATCCTGTAATATCACCTGTATAACCATCAGTTGAGCTTTGATTTGCGGCAACAACTGCATCAAAATCAATAGCACCAGTAATAGAATCACGTGCACCTTTACCATCTTCAAGGTAGTGCTCCGTCAAATCCTTTCTGAAAGGTAAAATGTCAGTTGCAGATCCTCTATAGTTATTACCTCTTGGACCTGTTCCTCCACCTCTACCAGCTGAACCATACAATGAGGTAACTAGTTTAAGGTTGTCTGAAATCTCCCAATCCCAATTGATTGTTGCTAATGGCTTGTTGTAGAAATTTCTACGCATAGAAAACTCTTCACCATTTAACATACCACCATTTGAATTCCATCTACGATTAATATCGCCAGTTTCTAGATCATCTCTATCTCCATGGAAATTTTGATAATCACGAATAGATACCCAAACATCTCTTTGATGATGCTGTTGTCCAGCACCTAAAAAGGTAAAGTTTAAGCTATGATCTGAACCTTCAGGAGCATAACCTACAGCAGCAAAGTAATTATAACCTTCACCTGCAGTACTGTTAATGTATCCATTACCTAACCATCTACTTAGAAGGAAAGATGTTGCCCATCCACTCTTATTTTTACCACTATTCCAAACAGCTGATGTTTTAAAGTAACCATCGTTACCTGCCATTTGAGTTAATGATCCACCTGCTTTTTTATCAGCAGCTTTTGTATAGATACTTACCGTACCACCTACAGAAGGAACTGCTAACTTAGAAGCACCTAATCCTCTTTGGATTTGGATTCCAGAAGCTACATCAGTTAAACCTTGCCAGTTAGACCAATATAATCTACCATTTTCCATATCATTAACAGGTTGTCCGTTAATAAGGAATGAAGTGTTGGTTTGATCAAATCCTCTCAATGAGATTCTTGAATCACCATATCCACCACCTTGCTTGGTAGCATAAACACCTGGAGTAGTGTTCATAATTTCTGGGAACTCTAAGTTACCAGTCTTTAAAGAAATCTCTGCCATAGAGATTGTTGATACTGCTATTGGAGTCTCTCTCACTTTAGCAAGATCAATGACCCCTGATGAAACTACTATCTCTTCGAGCATAGTTGCACTCATTACAGAATCAATGGCTTTAATGTCAGCGTCTGCACTTGTTTGACCAAGAGCAACATTGACAGAAAATAGCATACCAATTAATAGGAATGCGAATTTACCTTTTTTCATTGTTTTGAATTTAGTTAATATTAATGAACCGTGAATATAATAAAAAAAGGCGGCAAACGCCACCTCAAATTATTAAGTTTTAAAAAATAGAAAATTAGTATTTAAATAATTTCTTTTCATACTTGTTATACATATTATACCAAAAAGTGAGAGGCATAACACCTCTCACTCTTTCTTTCCGGGCTTACCTAAAATTTTAATTATGAATCCATTTTATCATCGATATAGACATTATAATCTTCAATCATATCTTCGATAGTCATATTTTCATATTGTGCTGTATCACCTCTTTTTAAGTCACGCTCAACAGAAGCTAAATACATTTCAACATATTCAACTGGTTCTCTTTCTAGAGCATTTTGAAGTTTCATCAATTTTGATTCTATTGATGGCATATCTTCATTTATAAAATTACTCCATTTAGATTGATATGATTCATCCATCATATCATCTTCCTCATCTTCTACAGGAGCATCAGTAATATCATCTAAAAATGCATCTACAAACAATTCCATTTTAAGACCAGTCCTTGAAGTAATCCACTCACCACCCATTACTGATGGAGAAAATAAATAAACATAATCAACACCTTCTGCTTCTTTTTTAAGGAATTGTAATGAAGAAATTAAATCATCATCACCTACAGTTATAGGGCGATCTGAATTATTAGCTTCTATATCTCCAGTTTCAGGGTCAATAAATGAAACGTATCCCATATTAGCTATTTCCTTAGCTTTTGCATCAGTATTATAATGCTTATCTAATGCGACACCTAAGTTTTCAGGGTAACCATCATAATGGTTATATGTTGTAGTAATTGTGTTATCATCATTTAAATAACCAATCAATGCTCTTGTAGCCATAATTTGCTTGTATTAATTTTATTATAAATATTATAAATTATATTCCTAAATCCCTTTTAATATCTTTTCTTACTACTTTTAAATATTTGGCTCTTTTATTTTTATCTACAAATGGTACTGACCAGAATTGTTTTGTTTTAAACCACCTTGATAGTTTCCACCCAAATACAAATGTGTAAACTCCCATTACTAATCTTAACTTAACTGAATTGAAATATAATGTAACAACTGGTAACATTGGAGCTCCATGTGTAATATATGTTCTGACTTTCTTATCTTTTAAAAATGGTTTTGGATATGCATAATTTCTAAATAAAGGAACAAACTTATAAGCAAATCCAGGCGTAAGTACTTCATCAAAAAATGTTTCCATCTTTGGTGTCATCCTAAACCACCATACTGGGGAGATAAAATAAAGATGAGTAGACCAACTGACTAATCGTTTATATTCCTTAATTAAATCTTCTCTATTTCTATGAAGTTTATCATCATATACATCAATAATCTCAAAGGTTTCATTGTATCGTTCCATTTGCCTTATAATGGTTTTAAATATTCCATTATAACAAAACGATTTTTTATCAGGATGACCTATAATTACTAAATGTTTTTTTGTACCCATTTTATTTTAATTGATATTCACTTTTATATTTCTTTATAAATGAAGCTCCAACACCTAATTCTAATATTTCTGCATTACTAGGAACACCAGTAAGTTTATCTTGAGTTATAATCCAATCAATATTTTCATTCCTCCAAACTTTCATTTTAGTTTTAGCATTTGAACGGTTTGAAGTTCTAAATACCATTACTACTGGTTGTTTATTATATGCCTTACCTTTTTCAGCTTTAACAAGTGATGGTTTTTCATCTTTAGATGGGAAATGATCCACTCTATAAGCACCATTAGAAAATTTATCAAGATCAAAATAATGTACTGATTTATAACCTATTTCTGGTTTATTAGGGACTTCATAACATGTTTGAACATATTTAGTTCTAATTACTGCTTCTTCTGTTGGTCTACCTCTACTCATACTTTTTATTTTTTAATTTAACCAAAGATTTTTTTTATTTTGATTTTTAAAATATTCTTCTAATGTATAAAGGTCTAAACGATAAGGAAGACCATTTACGTATTTAACTTCTTTAGGCAATTCAACAAATTGTACTTCTACTTTATCTCCTACTTTAATTTTTTCACATAAAGTTTGTAATGGTTTAACACTACCATTTGGGTCTTTAATTTTAGCTATATATTTCGAAAGGTGTTTACCTACGGTTTTATATTGAGAAAATCTTGAGTTTGAGTTACTTGAAACTCCCTCTCCAAAAATACCAACTTTAATTACTTTGTTTTGGTAAATCCAAAGATAAACTCCATTTTTAAAACGAAATTCTTTAGGTACAGAAGGAACTAATATTTCTTCATCCCCTATTTTTTTTAAATAAAAAACTGTTTTAAATTTAAAATTATAATTCATAACCATTATTTTTAATTATACGTGAATATAATAAAAATTTTTCAAGTAAAGAAATTTTGTTCATAAATCTAATTCTTTCATTACTTCCTTCATATGACGACATTGTCTATCTTTTGCTCTCCA
>Ga0209337_1003459_pt1 | contig 11179 bp, 19 predicted proteins | sample LinPmetageLP53_FD_184044 | JGI IMG/M metagenome (GOLD analysis project Ga0209337, IMG submission 184044) | Marine viral communities from the Pacific Ocean - LP-53 (SPAdes) (version 2) | ecosystem: Environmental > Aquatic > Marine > Oceanic | place: Pacific Ocean | collected 2010-02-08 | reverse complement strand
CAACAATTTTAAACAAGGCAGAGTTGGAAATTTTTGCGCAGTTTAAGGAAGAAAATAATTTTAACAGTAACTATGAAGCTCTACGTAGTCTAGTAAATCAAATTCCAAAATTTAGTCAAGTTAATGACGGAAGTTTAATTTTAACCGGAAATGTAGCAGAAGATAAAAAGACGCTTGATGAAATACCAAGAGACAGTTTAAGCAAGTTTCTGAATACCCTGGAAAACAAAAGCAGAAAAGAAAAGAATACAATCAAAAGAACCGGAGCATTTCACAACGAGAATTTTAAAAACGATTTAACCTCATTATTGTGCGGCGATGTTGATTTGTATGAGGTCAAATATCATGTCGACTGGTGGTACAACGTCAATCAAATCTCAACTGCATTATCAAGAAAAGGCGTATCAAGTGCCTTAATAAAGAAGTATGAAAAAGCCGATACTGTTGAAAAGCCTAAAGGAATTAAACGAGCAAAGCTATATAACAAAATACTGCACTAAATCAAGCCGGGAGAGATTCAGACTCTTAAACAAGGCTAGATTTATGCTAATTAATCACACCTTATCGCAAGAATCTTACGACATATTTATGGAGCACATGAAAATTGACGTGTAAGCATAGAGCTTTGACAAAATCATTTCCAAGTAATGATAAAATTAGTTTGTATATGTGCGTAGAATGTGACGAGGAATTTGACTTAAATGATTTGTAAGTTATGCGGATTTTGCTGTCGTCAAACTGAACAGCGTCATAACTGGCTAAGAAACCACTGTGCGCGCTGTCACTACCTGGGAAGAAAAACGGCTTATGGTCATCGAGTAAAAGTCAAACCTACTGCTAATGCGTTGTAAATCCTGCGAAAAAACTCATAATCATTCAAACAAGGGAAAATCCTGGAAAGAATACCAGCTGTGCAAATCTTGTTATAAAATTTATACTACTAAAGCGGACAAGTTTTAGATATGAAAACATTAAAAAAATTACAACCTGGCACTATATGCAAGTATTGCGAAATTACTTTTGGACCGGACATTAAAATGTGGCAGTCATATAATCACGGTTATTATATCTGCCAAGAATGTTTTAAAGACAGACAAGAGAAAAAACTAACAATATGACACCGCTACAAAAGTTGACGCTTGAAATTTTAAACGACTGCATGAGCATTGTCGAAAAAAGAGTAAGTAATCCGGTTTACAAAAAAGTCATCGTGTCCATGGGCTATCCCTATGCAAAAAAGGAAATTTTAAGAACAAGTGACGCGGAATTAAAAAAGGATATGAATTTGGTTTATAACAGACTAAAAAAACACTTTAACAAAAAACAGCTAAAAGACGAGATTGATTTTAGCAATTCAATATCAGACATTAAAGTGCCGGAGTTTATTTCAAAACAAGTCGGTGACTATTTTTGAAAATTAATTTTACCACGGACAAAATAGATAAAAAATTATATGAAAAATCTATTTTGACATATATTTACGACCATTATTTGTTTAACGACTATAAGAAAATTATGGAGCAAGATAAATGGCAAATTAATGTCCGGACACTGGCAGATTTTAAATGGAATTTCTATGACAAGGAAATTAAAAACTTGTCCAAAAAAATGCCGCACGGAGTAACGGGGGATAACGTTATCGAGTGCTATGTGACCGATGAAAATAATCGTATGTACTACTTGCAGAATATGATGGTCATTTGTCACGAATTAAGTCACATGATATTAAAAATATACTATCCTCAAATACGCGGCACGTTGACGTATGACGACACCTGGGGTAAGGCAGGTGACGAAAGAAACTTTTTTTCGACTGAAATTCATAACAGGGTTTACGAGGGTAAGACATGCAAGTTGACAACCTGGCATAACGGCAACAAATTTTTCTTTTATGGCGTCGATATTTCTGATTTAACCAATCAAAGAAACAATGACAACGGATTTTAACGGAAAAATTTATTAGTTAAACATACTTAGCAGAATTATGACAGACGAATTAAAAGATTTTGATGATATGAAAGCTCAGTTAAAGGGATTAAATTCCGAGGAATTTAGCAGTCTTAAAGGCTCAATTAATGACTTATCTTCCAAAATGGATTTGACACAGAAAGAAAGAGAAGGCATGTTTGGCATATCTGAATTTGTCGAGCACTTAAACACCTGTGATAATGACGATTGTGAGATACATAAAACACAAAACACGTTAAACAACAATAACTATATGAAAGGGTTTTTACTCGGGGCTAAATTTGGCAAACAAAAAAGAAGTTAAAAAGAGGGTTGTAAAACCTAAAACAACTGCTGCCGGACCAAAAGAATTTGATGACACTTTGCAAAAAGTCGAAAATTCTATAACTTCAAAAGTTGTAAGTATGTTGGCGCCTGAAATGGCAAAATCAATTGAATCAAAGTTTGAGGAAATGAAAACAATATTTACAAACGAATTAAAGGATATTCGTTCACACATGGAAGCAGCGCCACAGCCGGAAGCAACCACGCAAGAAATGCCGACAATGCCCGTAAATGACGCCGGTTTGACACAGCCACAGGCACAGGAAAAAGCCGGGTTAGACAGTCTTTTGCCAATTATTCAAATGTTAGGGTTAGGCGGTCAACAACAGGGCGGCGGATTGAATAATATGTTTATGGAAGCTATTATGCGAAAATCACTAGCAGACATTACCAGGGGCGACATGATGAATGAAATGATGTCCAAAGCCATGTATAAGAAATTAAGCGGCGGCGACGATATGCCCAATGAAATAACTGAAACCACAGACAGTTTTATGAATCCGTTAAGACAACACGGCAAAAAAGCCAATAAGTCTTAATAAATACTACAAGAGGTCCTAAAATAATATGAAATGCTTTAAACAAAAAGAAGAATTTAAAACAATTAGTTTTAAAGATGACAAGGGCAGAAGAATAGAAGTAAAAATTGATTGGAGTGTTCATAGTAAAGGCACACAGTTTTTAAATATTGATGTTCTTGACGAAGCAAAAATTGGCAACAACGATGAAGAAATTTATTCTACTGAAATAAATTTAAATGAGAATTATGGGTTTGTGTCCAATAGATGAAATGCTTTGAACAAAAAGAAGAATTTGTATGGTTAAAAAATTCTATTAAAATTTTACAAACAGCAGTGGATAATATGCCTAATAGTTATGGAGAAAAAATTGATTATTTAAATAAATTAGAGATTATTTTAGAACAAATGAAAGAACAGTATGAGGAAATTTAATAAAATGAAATGTTTTGAATCTCCAAGTGGTTTACGCGACCCTATGATGTGGCACAAGCGCCAAAGTATCAGAGATTTTGCAAGACAAAAACCGATGTTCTCACAACTTATGCAAGCTTCCAAACAATGTATGAAAATGAATCCGCACTTAAAAAACGACGTCAAGGGCGCAATTCAATGCGAGACAATACACCCGCAGACATTAAGCAGTTTTTCAAATTTTACTTTTCATACTCACCCGCACGACATTCCATACCCGTCACAGACAGACAAGAATACGACAAAACAACTAAAGAAAAAATATTTGCTTATTGGAGTTGTGCCACAGAACAAAACCTATGTTTTTTCCGATAGCGACAACTTTGAAAAATCTATTGCGACTATCTAATTTCTAATATATACTAGATACTTTATATAAAAACATGGATACTTTAGACAACGATTCATTCGCACAATCTCTTTCAACAGAAATGTTTGAAATGAGAAAACGAAGAAAATCAAGAAAGTGCAGACGCTCTTAGAATCATGGACAGTCTATCACTTGAAAAGCAAGTTAATGACTTGCTAACCAGTAAATTTGAGCAACCTGAATTTGAACAAGTAAATCTAAAAGGTATATTTGGAAAAGATATGCTTATCGGTTCCGCAGGAACTGCATTATCTGTTCAAATAGGTAATATCGTCGGAAAGTTTTTGCCAATTGGTAATTTACCAGGCGGAACATCAAGTATTTTAGCCGGAATTATAATACAAAAATTCGGCGGAAATTCTTCAATGTTAAAAAAATTATCCGAAGGAATTATCCAGGGGGGCATTGCAACTGCAATGACACCGTTTACTAGCGGTTTAATTCCTGCACAATTTAGCCAAGAGGTTAAAGAAGTAGTGCAACAAGAAGAATTAAATCCGTTAACAAAAGGAGTAATGTGGTAATAATGTCATCAAATAATAGTGGATTGGTTTTGAACTGTACCGCCGCATTTGCAGCAGCTGCACCAGTAGCAACTGTAATATCTTGCGGAATGCAGACATCACCGACAACTTTAGCGGTAACTGAAATGCAGGTTCCGTTGACTGAAAATTGGATAGCTACCGACGTTTATGTATTAGCTGTACCAGCATTAGCAACACCGGGCGCCGGTTTCCCAACCGCCGTAAATCCTGTGATAAGTTTCGACAAAAACAGAGGTCGTCAACTTGTACAGACACCGCCGTTAAGTGCTATGTTAATTACATCGAATACTCGTCCGCGCTTTTCTCCGGCTCCGATTGGGTTCGAGGGTGGAAGCATTATCAGAATGTTTGCAACTTCAACCGTATTAAACGCAGGTGCAATCTCCAACGTTCAGTTTAGTGTTGCAATCTCTATCGTTTAGAGATTCAACCTTTTCTTTTTTATTATATAGTACAAGAGGTCCTTAAAAGTTATGTCGGAATTATTTGATTTAGTTTTTACAAGGGATAATAATCCATTTAGTAAAGTAACAATGGCGCGCGTAGCTGTACAGAATAAAGAATTTGCAAGACCGTTTATTTTTAACAATATTATTTCTTTAGGTTCGACATTAATTCCAATTGCCTTAATTAGTTATTTAGTTTTAAAGAAATAATGGCAGAAATTTTATCTTCCGCTAAACAATGGAACGAATCAATGTGGGATATTGAATATATTGAATTAAGAAACAATGAACAGATAGAAAAAGACAGACAAGAAAGAATAAGACTAAATAAAGAATTTTTTGCAAGTGGTAAAAGATTTTATGACAGTAGCCATAAAGTGCATTATTCTAGGTTTAATCAGATTAATCACATTGATGGTGATGTAATGTATTATAAAAACGGTCAAATTCATGTGGATTATTACATTAGGTCAGCAAAACGATTAGGCTTGACAGTTTCACAAGCTAGAGAAGCTTCTCAACGTGGAGCCATATCAGGTTCGGGGAAAAATAGAGATAACATGGTAAGAGAATTTAGAGATAAAAATTTTGGCACTAATGAGCAAAGTATTTACGCTGCTAACAGAAAATTAGCCGCTAAAGTTACCGCGTCAAGCTATGCAAATATGGGTTCTAATGAAAGAGCATACTATGACAAAATGCCAAATGTGTTTAACTTTGCAAAAGAAGCTTCCGATAAAGCGGGTAAATTAGAAGATGTTTTAATTGAGTTAAAAAGAGTAGAACAGGAAAAAAACAGAATTGCAGAAGAACAAAGAGTAAAAGTGCAGCTTGCAATAGAATTGGCGGAAATTGATCGTGCTAGAGAATTAAAGTTAAAAAATGATGAAATTGAAAGACTTCAAGTAATTGAAAATTTAAGAATAAATCAGGAAATTTATGACGAAAAAGTAAGACAGGAAAAAATTGAATCTGAAAAGTTACAAAAAATAAAAGACTATGAAGAAATACGTTTAGCTAAAGAATTAAAAAAAAAAGTTGAACAGGATAATATTAAAAGAATGGAAATGATGAATCTAATGGAAGCAGAAAAACAGGATAAAATAATTGCCGAAAAAATTGCCAATAAAGAAAAAATAGAACTGGAAAAAATTGCCAAAGTATCAACTTTAATTCCGTTATCGATTATCGGTTTATTATTATATAGTAGCATAAGTAAAAACTAATATGGTTACTAATGCACAACATCAAGCAGCATTAGCACGTCAAAAACAAGACCAAGAGGATAATGCAGCTCAATCATCTGCATTTTGGGCATTGCGTGCCGGTGGAAAAGCAGAAGCAGCTGCACAAATGGCTAGTCCTATTAGTACACAAACTTATAACATTAAAGGGCAACAATATGTTGTTTTAGGCAGAGGTATAAAATCACAAGGCAGAATTGCTGCAGAAGCGGCAACAGTAGCACTAGCAAAACAAGCAGAAGCACAACAAGCCGAACATCAAGAAAAAATGCGCGAATTAGATTTAATGATTTCAACCTATGCAAACAGCACAAATTTACCAAACTTTGACGCTCAAAGCGAACAGTATAACCAAAACAACAATGTAAATCCGTCCGCATTATTTCCAAATCAACCTTTAATTGTTACCGGTCCGGGTCAAAACTCTACCGTTAGCGGCGGAATTGTTACGGACGCAAATTATAACTATGCGACTCAACTAAATGACTTTATGACAGCTAATCCAAACTCACAAATCAACCTGGGAAATGAAATTAACGAGCCTTATTTTACAGCGGGTTTATCTTCCGCACCCTATGATAATGAAGTTAAAACAAGCGATTTAGGCGGCGACATACAACACCAAGAAACAGACGTTAATACCAACTTAGAATATACAGCACCCTTATCAGAACAAAGCGAAAAAAATGTTAATTGGGCGCAAAGCACAATGCCATCTTTTGGTTTAACAGCTTTGGCTTTAGGCGGCTTAGTATTATTAGGATTGAGAAAATAATGTTAGATAAAACTGTTCAATGGAATACTCACACATTATCAGGCGGCGTGCCGGTTTTTGGATTTAATACAAAGCAAAAATTTAATCCTCAACCAATGGATAACACTTTGGACCAGGGCGGATATGATACCGTTAACCCAAATGTTTTTAGGGGTAAAAGAACAAAAACTTTAAACTATAAACAATATGAACAAACTAAAAACATATTTTCTCAAAGTTATAACGCGCCAAGAAACAACGACGAATGGGAAGATAATATTATCACAGATTCAGTAACTGCCGTTCCGCAGGGAATGTATCAAGGCAAAGCGGTTAATTTTTCACAGGTTTCAGATTCACAATTTAACGCATTAATGATGGAAGTAGGAAGAACAAACATGCAAGTAAGAACAAATTCAAACAATTTAATAAATATGGGAAAAGATATGACAAAAATTGGTTTAGATAATACTTATTTTGGAAATGCAATTACTCAACTTGATACCGCCGTAAGAAGAATAATATCTATGGGCACAGGCGGAGGAATGACACGACAACAAGTTGTTGATATTGTCGAAGACTATCACGGCGACGACATTGCATTGCTATATTCAAATCATGCAGACCAAGAGGGAAGAATAACAGACGGATTTAATGACCGTCAAAGAATAGACGCCAAAGCAGACGCAACACAGGCACAGCACGCAGATTTTAATAATAAATTGCAGACTTTAGGGGATAACGCATTAAAACATGCTAACTCACCGCATAACCAAGGCGGCGGAAACGGTTTAGGTTTATCTTTGCCAATAATTGCAGCCGGTGGAATAGCCGCATATTTCTTGCTAAAAGGAAAAATAAAATAAATGGTTTTTCCAGTTATCGGCATTGCATTGGTTGGGTTGGCTATTTACAGAACATTTTTTAAAGGCAGAGGTAAGAAATAATTATGCAGTTTAATGGCTTTTATAATTTCGCAGGAACAGGAACTGCGACTATAATCGGCGTACCAAACGACAACATTCCGTCATTTACTGAAAACATCTGCGCAAATGAAAACATGCTTTTTACCGGGCAAATTGCAAACTTGTCAAGAACTTTAATACATGTTTCTTTCCAGGGATTCGGTTCGGCGCAAAATTTCCATAAACATGATTTAAGAGCTTATGAATCAATTGAGCTGTATAACATTCCAATTGCTTCGATTGGTATTCACGTACCGTCAGGATTGAATGTCGGCATACATGGAATGGGAACAATTTGGACTGCCGAAGACGCCGACGAATATGCAATTATGGGCGCTAAAAGTGGAATGTTTGAAAAATTGCCAAACTCGCCGGATTTCGATACAGACAGCTATACCAGGGTAAACTCAAACGCGGCGGCGACGGTTGATTTGGTAGTTTCAACGGCAGTTGACGATTTCGCAGTTTACAAACTTACTGCAAGCGTAGCAGCAGCAAACATTATCGATATATTTTGGACCGATTCCGCAAATGCAAACATTGCATTTATTGGGCAGCTAAACTTTGCAAGTAGCGGCACATTTGTTTATGATTTTCCTGCAAGTATGTTACGTAATCCAAACCGACAGGGCGGAAAGTTACGAATGACAACATCAACAAATGCCGTCACCGTAGTTGATACAATTGGGCACATAGTAGTAGCGGGGCAATAAAATGCAGGAAGCTATTTTTGGCATTTCAATAATCGGATTTACAACAATGATAAGTATCATGGTTTTCAATTCAAGAAAAAACGATACTTTAATTCGTGACTTATGCAACCGTATTGCAAAGCTTGAAGGCATATTGCAGGAGCATTTAAAATAATGTCGGGCGGTATGGGCGGAGGTCAAGAGGGTGTTCCGGACGATTTACTCACAACTAAGGGCGATACCCATGGTTTTGATACTTCAAATGCCCGTGTAGGAATTGGTGCAGATTCTACCGTATTAACGGCAGATTCAACGGAAGCTCTAGGATTAAAGTGGGCAGCTTCTGCAGCCGGTTATTTGGCTCCAACTTTAGGAACTACATCAATCGGTTCAGGTGCTACAGTTCCAACTTTAAACGCACTATCTTTAACAGACGCAGGAGATTTGTCATTAAATATTGCTTCTGAATTAATTCTAAAAGCAGGTGGATTAGACAATAAAATTTATACCCGTGGCGGTTCAACAGTTGGAAATAATTCCATAACTTTTCAAGCCGGTGGAACGGATTTAGTAGAAATTAACGGAAGTAATAATTATTTATGGTTAGCTAATGATACAGCTTTGACTTTAGGTGGAACTCGTGGGTTAAAAACAGAAGCTTCAATTATGTACAAGACGGCAGATGATTCATTAGAATTTAGGTCACCTAATAGCGTACAAAGAATGAATTTGACAACTACGGGTGTAGATATTTTAGGAGCTTTGACAGTTGACGGAGTTGCAGTAGGTGGAGCTCCTGCATGGAATAGAATTATCAATCAAAGTCAACCTGGCGGTTCATCAAACTTTAACGTTACAGGTTTAACATCAACCGCCAAATTTATGATGTTTAGTTTTGCAGGAAGTTTTGGCGGTAATGACCAATTACGAATTAGATTTGGCACGGGTGGGTCTATAGACACGGGAACAAGTTATAAATGGGTAACTGGAACAAACGGCAGTTATCAGAGTTCAACAGGCGATACGTTTATTCAAATAAACTCAGGAAATTTTGAAACCAATAGAAATTTTTTCCTAAGCGGTTTTATGCAATGGAATGCAACAGAAGACGGAAGCGGAACAGCAAATACTAGAATAGGAAACTTTGAAACCACAGGGCTTGCAAACGGTTTTCAAAAATTTACCACGGGATTTGAGTATTTGGAATCAACCACACCGATAACTGATGTAAGATTTTATGGAAACACTGGACATGATTTACGTGGCACTTTAAACATGTGGGAAAGTCAATAAATCTAATAAATACCTAAAGAGGACCTTAAAACAATATGGTTAATCTTTTCAGTAAAGCCCGTGTCAGCAATGTTGTCGCAGGTTCAACCATTTTATTTACTTTGTGCGCAATTGTTAGCACAACAATACAAAGTGAACAATTATTAATTCTTGCAAGTATGTCGGGTTTTGCAGGTAAACACCTGTGGGATTCTTCACAAAGTTAAAAATGTCTTGCCCATATAACGTAAAGCATAAAAACCCAAAACACAAGCATTATATCTGTCAATTCTGCAATCATGCCTTTTGTTATCCGCTAATCCTGGCACAGCACGCAATTAAGCGTCATAACGGAAAAATTAAACTTCCGGCAATTTAGGTAAAAAGTTTATTAAAGATACTTTTGTTATTAGTGTTAAGATGACAACCACAACAATCAAGGTAGAATCTGAAACGTTAGAACTTTTCAGAAACCACCGTATAGTGTATCAAGCAAAGCATAAAATCAGCAAACTAAACGATGACGCTTTTGTAAAATACTTGTTATCAGGAAAAAAATAATGACAAAAAACACAAAAAGTATATCCGACGTTTTAGGAAGTGAAACAACTTCCGACAGCGAGGGCTCAATCCAAAGCTTATTTCTAGACCAAGAAATAAACATACTTGCAGCAGATGTCAAACAAGGTTCATTCGGGGATTATACAACAATATCTTTGAAAGATTCAAAAGGCAAAGCTCACACAGTGCACAGCAATTCTAAAGTAATTGTTGATCAAATCAAAGCTTTGATAATGGCAAAAGCATTTGACAACGGCACCGAAATTATCTGCAAGTGTACGGAAATTAAAAGCCAAAGCGGAAAGAATTATTTAAAACTTGAGACAGTTTAATCATGTCAAAGTTTAAAGTATTCAATCCAACCCTTTATTTTTTACTAATCGAGGAAAACAATGTTTAAAGCACCCTCAAATTTTAAAACTAGACCGACACAGGCAAATTTTATACTGGATTTTATAAAAGATAATCCGCAACTCCCGGACCGATCAAGCAAAGCAATTGCAGAACTGTTGCCAAAATTTATATCAAAAAGAAATCCAGACGGCAAAAATATAGCTTATGAAACCGTACGGGCTAGAATGTCAGAATTTCAAAAGCTTGGCATATTGGAAAACGACGACGGGCAATACAATGTTGCAGAAAATTGGTTTAAAAAACTGCTAAAGACTGGAGAAACAAAAAGTCCAAAGAAAGAAACTTCTATAAAAATTGAAATTTATACCTATGAGAACAATGACGACGACAGATACGAAGCTTTGTTAAATGCAGCTTTAAACGGATTACTTGGAGATTTAGACACGATTGACAATGCCGGATATACCTATGAATCTGTCAGCGCTTTAGATGTTGAAAAACAATACGTCACAGATTTTGGAAATAATAACCCCGACGGCTCATGGGCAAATCTTACTGTATTTGACTGGAAGAATGTACATACTGGCAGAGTGGAACTGTATGACGTATGATTAAACTAGATTATGACGACATAGCATTTGATATTTTAGAAAAAAGAATAGAATTTATTAAAAATAATCCTATTTGCAAGT
>Ga0209337_1003458_pt1 | contig 11180 bp, 12 predicted proteins | sample LinPmetageLP53_FD_184044 | JGI IMG/M metagenome (GOLD analysis project Ga0209337, IMG submission 184044) | Marine viral communities from the Pacific Ocean - LP-53 (SPAdes) (version 2) | ecosystem: Environmental > Aquatic > Marine > Oceanic | place: Pacific Ocean | collected 2010-02-08 | reverse complement strand
TTCCTGACAGGCGCTATGGAAGAATGCTTTGTATGGAACACGAGGACGAGGGAATAGTGAACAATAAGTTTCAAGGAGACCCTGAACAAACATCTAAAAACGAAGTTATATATCGTAGAAAAATGCAAAAAGATTTAATTGATATAGATAAGGATAGTGGATTGAAACAAATGAAATATACAATAGATAGTATTGATACTGTTTATGATAGACATAAATTAATTAATGTGAGATTTTAATGGGTGATATTACAAAAGATAATCAGACGTTCGTAGATATGAAACAAAACCTTGATGAGGTTGGTAAAGGTATGTGTTTAGCAAAATGGACACAAGTAACTTTACAATTACAAACAGGTCATAATCATAGTTGTCACCACCCAAGAACACACAAAATTTCAGAAGCAGAAATAAAAAGAAATCCGAGTGCTCTACACAATACACAATATAAAAAAGTTCGTAGAAGAGAAATGCTCACGGGTAAAAGACCAGCAGAGTGTGATTATTGTTGGGGGGTAGAAGATAATTCAGATAGATTTAGTGATAGAGTATTTAAATCAAATGAAAGTTGGTCTAAACCACACTTCAATGAAATAGTCAATTCAGATTGGAGACAAGATTATAATCCAAGATATGTAGAGGTAGCATTCTCAAATGCTTGTAATTTTAAATGTAGTTATTGTGGGCCAGCATACTCATCAACTTGGATGTCAGAGGTACAAACACACGGAGCATATCCAACAACTGATGGCTTTAATTCTATGCAAGGTATGATTCAGGAAAATAAAGTTCCAATACTACACAAAGATTACAATCCTTATGTAGAAGCATTTTGGAAATGGTGGCCAGAATTATATCGTGATTTACATACCTTTAGAATTACGGGTGGTGAACCAATGTTAGCAAAAGATACTTGGAAAGTGTTGGATTATATCATTGATGAACCTAATCCAAACAGAGATTTAAATTTTGCTATTAATTCTAATTTAGGATTAGATGACAAAATGATTGATAAACTAATTGGTAAGATTAATAAAATAGAAGACGAAGATAGAGTTAACGAATTTATTATTTTTACATCAGTTGATACTTGGGGTGAACAAGCAGAGTATATTAGACACGGATTAGAGTTTAATCGTATATGGGACAATATGAACAAAATATTAGAAAAATGTCCAAGAGTAAATCTAACGATTATGTCCACTTATAATGCATTGTCAGTTCCAAATTATCATAAATTGATTGAGGGTGTTTACGATTTAAAACGAACATATGGTTCAACTGATAGATATTGGAATTCAGCAGTGTTTTTAGATTCAAGTTATTTAAGATTTCCATCACATCAAACCGTACAAGTTTTACCAGAATATTGGTCTAATGAAATTTTTAAACAAGCACAATTGACAGACTTTCTTGCAGTTCCTTTATTTGAGAATCGATACATAGGTTATTCTGATATAGAAGTACAAAAAATAAAAAGAATTTATGATTGGATGGCTTCAGCTAATCAAGAACAACTTCAAAATCAAAGATACAATTTCGGTAAGTTCTTTCAAGAACACGATAAAAGAAGAGGAACAGATTTTTGTAAAGTATTTCCAGAGTTAGAAATGTTCTATCGTGAATGTTTGGAGATTAAACTATGAGTGTAAGAGTTACAGATAAGTTATTCTATTTTTTACCACAAACTAATAAGAATCATTTAAGCACTTCTTTACCACAATTTACTAAAGATACAAATTCTTTTGAATTTAGATTACGAGTAAAGCCAGATTGGGATAAACTCGAAGATGGTATTGAGTACGGAGTATTAATGATAAATGGAAAACATTTAGGGATATCTATAAATACAACCACATTAGTAGGAACAGTATGGACTGACAAACCTAAACAAGTTTATTTACCACTTGATTGTAGTAATGGTGAACCACCTGAATTTGTAGATTGTGAATTTAAAGTTGACAATATAAAGAAAACTTTAAGTATGAAATCTTCATTTGGTATTGAAGAAGAGTATAGTAGTCAGTCGATAGAATTTGAAGGTGAATTGGCAGAGGATTACAAAACTTCTTACTTATGGTTGGGTTGTGCTTGTGCATTAGAGGATGTGCCAGATGAATTTAAATGGAAGTTTTTTGGACAATTTGAATACCTTGAGATAATAAGAAACGAAAAACCAATATTTAAATCATTTTTTAGAAGAATGACAAATTTTAAAATTTTTGATGAGAGCGATTGTGGTAATCACTTTATTAAGTATAGTAAGGAGTGGTTTGGTGAGTAAGTATGTAATTGATATAGACGGAACCATATGTAAAGAAGTCGGTGAGGTAATTGGTAGAGAACCTTATATGGATAGAATTGCAAAAATAAATAAATTATATGATGAAGGTCATACGATTGTATTTTTTACTGCAAGAGGATTAGCAAGTGGTAGAGGTGAACAACATTATCGTCCAATTACAGAACAACAATTAAAAGAGTGGGGAGTGAAATATCACGAGTTGTGTTTCAAAGGACATAATGGAGATTACTTCATAGATGATAGAGGAATAAACGCAAAGGATTTTTTTAATGATACTGATATCTCATAGAGGAAATATCAATGGTCCAGATATAGAAAAGGAAAATCATCCAGACTACATTCAAAAAGCATTAGACTTAGGATACAATGTAGAGGTAGATATTTGGGGTTACAAAAGTGGTATGTTAGCATTAGGACACGACCAACCACAATATGACATTGATTATGAGTTTTTAAGACAAGACGGAATATGGTGTCACGCAAAAGATATGATATCATTTTATAATATGAGTGAAGATAAAGACATACATTGTTTTTCACACGACCAAGACAAAGTAGCTTTAACAACAAAGGGATACTTTTGGTCAAGTTGGGGAAACCGATTAACAAAGAAAAGTATATGTGTTATGCCACCACAAAATGAAGAGTTACCAAGTTATATAGCAGGAGTATGCAGCGATTATGTCAGTAAGTATTGACAACGAAGAACTAAAAGCTTGTTTACTAAAAGGTTGTGAGTCAACTTTTATAGATAAAGAGGATGTAGTTTTAGAAGTGTTTGATAAATTCTTTTTTGAAAAAGAAGACGAGAACGATACATTAACACATCCAACTAAGTGGTGGAAGACTTATGATGTCGGAACTTTACACGAAATTGGTGGTAAAATAAGTTTTATGTGGTTGACTGAAGATGGTAGAGCGATTCGTTCCGATAGAGGTTCACACTTTACTATATTGAATTGGGCACTATACAACTATCTGAAAGATAAATCAGAAGAAAAAAAGAAAGAAGTTACGGAATATTTTTGGAATGTAGAAGAAATAAAAAACCATAATGTAGATGATGTAATACAATTAAGAAAAGATAAAAAAGATTTTAAAAATAATAATTTAGAGTTGGCAGAATTGATGGAAAAGTTTATGAGAGAATTTAAACTTGTAAGATTATCAGGCCCTTATAGAAATAAAGAGTTTGGTGGTAGTTCTTATGGACACGCAAGTAAATTGTTAGAACGTGCAAGTTTTACCATTGAGTCATTTCACACTCTAACGAAAAAACAAGTTGACTTTTTAAAATACATTGTAGACTATTATAAATTATTAAATGTAGACGTAAGTGGTGATAACTCAGGAATTGGTAGTGAAGTCCACGTTTTAGACTACTCAAACAGACAATTAATAAAGAAACAATTACAACAAAAATGAAAAAAATAATATTATGTGACGGAGATAGTTGGACAGCAGGTGATATAATTGACCCTAAATTAGAAAAAGCTGGATTAACTTATATAAATGACCCAAAAAACGATAAGTATAGATTACCAAAAGTGTGGCCACACAAGTTGGGTAAATTACTAAGTATTGTTCCAGGATTAGAAGACATTGAAGTTTGGAATGCTGCAGTAGCAGGTTGTTCAAATGATGCTATTGTTAGAAGAGTAGTGGAAAATACATTTAAACTATTAGATGATTATAAGCCAGAAGAAATATTTGTAGTGGTCGGTTGGTCATCACCGGAAAGAAAAGATTTTCATTATGATTATGATGGAGTCAAACATTGGGAGACTTTTTATCCACACGCAATATTAGACCCGGAGCAATTAGGAAGAAGAACAAAAGACCAACAAGAGTTCTATAAATCATATGTAAAATATTATTGGAATGAAGAAGAATATTTTAGTCGTTACATACACAATAATTTATATTTACATTATTTTTTAAAAGGTAATAATATACAACATATGTTCTTTGATGCTTTTTACCAAACAGAATTCGGACATCATCACAATTACGAGATGAGAACTGATGGAGTAGCAACTGAACATAAATTTTTAGAAATTACAAAAGATATTTATAAAAATACTTCATTTAAAAATTTTATGATAGATTATCGTAGTGGAATAGGAAAAGCTTCTGACAGAAGATATGATTTTAAACAAGGACTATTTAGTAAAGATAATTCACATCCAAGTGAAAATGCACATCAGCTATGGGCGGAAGAGTTATTTAAAGATTTGAAAGGTAAAATAAATGCTTAATATATTTTATGACAGAATAATTAACGGAGAAAAAATACCAAATGGGATAAAAGAAGAGTGGTTGAAATACTACACACCACAATTTAATCCACAATGGTTTAGAAAAGATACTCGGTTTGAACCAGCAGTTTATCCAAGTGATTTATACCAAGGTGGTAATGCTAATATTTGTTCAGTCGATGATGTAGAAACTAAATTTAAAGATGTTGAAGGTTGTGTAGGAATTTACCCGATTGAGGGCTTTGGTTCATCAGATAGGTCTATTGGTAATGACGCTCGTTGGAATAAAAAATTTAGAACGGCATTTGATTATATGGGTAGTAAAGCAACTCAATATGTAAAGTCTGGAAAGTTAAGATTATATTATGGATTTTTACAAGAGGCATTCATCAAAGATTCAGAAATAATTAATCTACACTTTCAATTAAAAAAATATAGCATCACTAATGCAATCGTAGCAGTAAATGATTATCTGGCATATGATAGATATTCGAAATGGTGTGAAAGACATAATAAAATAAAAAGATTTATTGTCGTAGCTTTTTCTCATTCATTATTTGAAAAGTCACACGAAATTAATTGTATATTGAATGGAGAGAATACAGGTATATTCGACTTAAGTAAACCATACAAAGAACATAAACACTCTGCTATGACAATTGAAGATTTTATTTCTACGAAAGATGTCAAAAGAAAAAGTAATTTTTTATGTTTGAATAGAAGAATGAGACCACACAGATTAGCAACTTTATGTGTTCTGAACAAACACGATTTAATCAAAAATAACGAAGTAAGTTTTCAATTCACTATTGATGATTGTCCTTATTATGTTGAAAGTGTTTTAGATGAAGAGAGAAAACTTAAATATGAAAAAGACTTTCACGAAGTAAAGAGTATGAAGTATCAATGGGTAGACTATCCAATAGCTATGGAAGCAAAAGATGGAATACATCACGGATATGGTTGGGAAAATTGTAAACCATATATGGATTCATATTTTAGTATTGTAACGGAAACAGATTTTACAAATCCAACAGGTTATGTTTCTGAAAAACTTTGGAAACCAATATCATTCTTTCAACCATTTATTTTATTAGGAAATCCAGGTTCTCTAAAGTTTATTAAAGAATTTGGATTCAAAACATTCAGTCCATTTATAGATGAAAGTTATGATGAAGAAACTAATCCAATGGAGAGATTTGCTATGATTGAAACAGAGATGGTAAGATTAGGTAAGATGTCTAAACAAGAAATACACGATTGGTATTGGTGTATGGAAGACATATACATTCACAATTACAACTTATTTATGGACTATGCAAAAAATTACAATAATTTTAATAAAGAGTTTTTAAGTGTATTGAAAGATACCGACAAGAGTTTTACATTCATACCAGAATTTAGGAGAAAAAAATGAAAATATTAATAACAGGCGGAGCAGGATACTTAGGTTCAGTCATAACGAGAAACTTATTAAAGAAACACGAAGTAATCGTATATGATAATTTGATGTATAACCAAACATCATTAGTTGACTTATGTCATCACGAGAACTTTACATATCATTATGGTGATGTTCGTGAGTGGAGTAAGTTAAAATATATTGTAGAACAAGTTGATGTGATTATTCCATTAGCAGCATTAGTAGGGTTTCCGAGTTGTGAAAAAGATAAAGAATTAGCGACGAGTATCAATACAACTCAAATACAAAACATAGTTGATACAATGACATCAGACCAAAAGATATTATATCCAAACACCAATAGTGGTTATGGAAGTAGAGTGGATGGTATGGTAGATGAAACAAATTCACTAACACCAATCAGTCATTACGGAGTAACTAAATGTCAAGCAGAAGATTACATACTACAAGAAAGCAATGGTATAGTTTTCAGATTAGCAACGGTATTTGGTGTATCAAGCCGTATGAGATTAGATTTATTAGTAAATGAATTTGTATATAAATTATTAACAGATAAATATATTACATTATTTGAACACGAATTCGTTAGAAACTTTATTCATATACAAGATGTAAGTAGTGCATTTGAATTTATGATTGAAAACTATGACAAACACCAAGGACAAATATTCAATGTTGGATTATCAGATAGTAATATAAACAAAAAAGAATTAGTTGAAACAATCCAAAGACAAATACCAAATACATCAGTAACTTATTCAGATTATTTTGAAGACCCTGATAAAAGAAATTATGTGGTTAGTAATGAAAAAATAGAAGCAACGGGTTGGAAACCACAATATAGTCTTGATGATGGAATTGCAGAATTGATACAAGCATATAAAATGATAGTTCCACAAGAAAGTTCAAGATATAGAAATGCCTTTCCACTAAGTTATGGACAATCAATATGAGTTTTAAATATAAAATTGAAGAAACAAAATTAGAGGGTGTAGAAGTTTTTACACCAGACAAATTTACAGACTATCGTGGAACAATGTGGACACATTGGGAACAATCAATGAACACGCCAGAAAATAAAATCTCAAAATTTACACATTCTCGTAAGAATGTTTTAAGAGGATTACACGGAGATAATGAAACTTGGAAACATATTACTTGTGTGTATGGTGCATTTTATTTAGTTGTGGTGGATTATGATAAAAATAGTCCAACATTTTTAGAGTGGGTTAGTTTTACACTTGATGATAAAAATTGTAAAAGTGTGTTGGTTCCGCCAGGTTTTTTAAATGGACATTTATGTTTATCAGATGAGTGTGTATTTCATTATACACAATCCTATCCAAATGAGTATGTAGATTGGCAAGACCAAATAACAGCGAAGTGGAATGACCCGCTATTGAAAATAAATTGGCCAATTGATAATCCAATATTAAGTGAGAGAGACAAATGAAAAATTACATCGATATAGTAAAACATATAATTGACAATTACAACTTTACAACTTATGGTAGAGTGTTTACGGGTAGTGATTATCACAATGATGATAGAGTTTACTCTGGACCTACAAACTATTTTCAGAAATTGTTCACTTATGATTTCTATAAAATACAAGGAACAAATGAAACATTTCACGATAAAGAAATGGTAAATTTTTTAAAAAGTTATGAACCTTGCGGTGAGATTGAATTAAAACATGCGATAGAAAACGAAAAAAAGACTATACTTCAAATGGATTTACATCCTTATCCAGATACGGCCAGACCATTTGAAGATGTAAAAAAATATCTTTTTGATGAGTTATTTAAAGATAAAAAAGTTTTAAATGAAATGCAAAATGGTGATTTAATATTATTTTTATATCAAGGTTGGGAAGCAGAAAACTTTTCAACCATAGTTAGAAAACCAAATGACAAATATAAAACATACTACAAAATGTTTGAAGGTGTTATACAAGAATATAATTTACCTACAAGTTCAATCGTAATCGCTAATAGTAATTTACTCGGAGATACATCTGAAAACAAATCAGAGGTAAAAGTAATCTACGATAATATTATGGAACAAAATTCTTTCAACTCTATCAGAGATGTATACAAATCTTCCGAGGCATTCGATATAAATTATTCAATTGATGAGTATTTAGAAAATATAAAATCAGCAGATAATGTTTTTACACGACTAAATAGAACACCATATCCATCAAGGGATATGATGTTATATTATTTACATCGTCTTGGATATGAAAATGATACCATAATAGACCACAAATATTTTAATCCTGAGCATGTTTTTTATGATGGTGCATTCTTTAACTCAGCAAAAAGACTTTGTCAACAAGTTCCTAAGTTTAAACATATGGAAAAATACTTTGATATTGAAGATGAAAGACAAAAGCATTTAAAGACAAGAGCAACCATTGAAATTGGAAAAGACTTTCCTACTCAAAGAGACATAGATATTATAAACAAAATTGAATCAAGTCTTCCATTTATAGCTAGTCCGTATGAGCAAAAGGGACTTCACGATATGGCACAAATTCATCCAAATAATCCTATACCATTTGACATTTACAAAAATTCAATAATATCTTGGGTATCAGTTTCTTTACCGGGCAATAGTGATAAAGTATTTATAAACCAATCTACATTTAATCCAGTATTGCATTTTCATCCATTAATTTTCAATGGACACCAACACACCATAAAGTATTTTAAAGAATATGGTTTTGAATCATATGATTGGTTATTTGATGAATATTGTGATAAGTTAACTCAAGAAGATAATTGGAGAAGACTGGTTTACAATATTGCTGATGTACAAAAAGTTATGAATATGGGTAGAGATAATTTAGTAGATATAATTACACAGAACAAAGACTCATTAGAACGAAACAGAAACTTATTAGTACAATGTAAAAGTATTGAAAGGATTATAACAAAGTTTTATGAAACAACACTTTAATATAGTTGTCCCGATGGCAGGGCGTGGTTCACGATTTACTGAACAAGGATACACGGATTCAAAACCATTTATAGATGTAAATGGAAAACCAATGATACAACGAGTAATTGAAAATCTCAATATAGAATTTGATAGTAATTATGAATTTGTAATAATTTGTTTACAAGAGGACTTTGATAAATATGATTTCAGAATATTTGATGATATTATTGGACACACAGAATATAAAGTTATTTGTTTAGAAGATGTAACAGAGGGAGCAGCACAAACATTGTTGGAAGCAAAAGATATCATAGACAACGATACACCAATGTTAAGTTTCAATACAGACCAAATGATTGATTATGATAGTGATATGTGGAAATCCTTAGAAAGATTTGATGGTGGTATTCCTTGCTTTTGGGGAAATAGTGATGATTGGAGTTATGTTAGATGTAGTCAAGATGGTTATGTAAAAGAGGTTGCGGAAAAGAAAGTTATTTCCAACGACGCAACAGCAGGATACTATTATTGGAGTAAAGGTAGTGATTTTGTAAAGTATGCAGAACAAATGATTGAAGAGAATAGTAGAACAAACAATGAATTCTATGTAGCGCCAGTTTACAATTGGGCAATCAAAGATGGGAAAAAAATAGCTATCTATATGGTTGATAAAATATATGAATTAGGAACACCAGAATATTTAGAGGAATATCTTAATGGATAAGATTACATATGCATATTTAGAAACTACTAACTATTGTAATTTAGATTGTAGTTTTTGTAATAGAACTGATGTAATCGGCTCATTAAAACATATGAGTTTAGAAGATTGGGGTAAATTACTTGATGGAATAAAACATCATCCAATCGAAGAAGCAAAACTTATGGGAATGGGTGAACCAATGTTACATCCACAATTTGATGAAGTGTGTAGAATGTTCAAAGAAACATTTCCAAAGTGTAAACTAATCGTAGCAACAAATTGTCAATACAATATCAATGATAAGTTTCGTGAATGTATGAAGTATATTGATATATTGTATTTTTCAATTGACGGGTACAAAAAAAGTTACGAACGAGATAGAGCACCTGCTAAATGGAAAAAATTAATCAAATTTCTTGACCAATTCAAGTCAGTCAATAGATATAATTGTGATGTAGTAGTGAACTATGTAGTGAATGCTTATAATGTAGATGACATAGAAAAGATTGATACTTTGAGAAAAGAAAATAACTTAGGTCAATTGAGATTAAACATCGCACAAATTTGGGACGAGAAGAAAAGTTTACAAGATGATATAGCAACATCAGGATATACAACAGAACAATTAGATTATCTAAAAAATACTTGGGGTGATAACATTATGGGTAAATCCAAGTGGAATTACAATGATTGTTTTTGGGTAAACAATGCAATCTATACAACCGTAGAAGGACACGTTAAAATGTGTTGTATGAATACAGGTGCAGAACCATTTGGTAATTTGTTTGAAAACTCAATAGATGAGATTAGAGAAATGATAGATTATCAAAATGTAAAAGAAGGTTGTAAAACAAACAATCCTACTTCACATTGTAAGAATTGTTCCTATAAAGAATTAATACCAATCTTGGAGTATGTTGGAGTATGAAGAATCATTTAAAAAATATAAAAAGAATTTTCGATTATACAGATAAATCTCAATACGATTATGTATTAAATCAATCAGAAAGAGACGAAAAGATTTCAAATGTTTTGTTTGAAATTTTTAAAAGACAATTAAAGCAAGAAGATTTTATGTATTATCCAAATACAAAAAACTTCAAAGAAAAAATATGTAAATTTTATAATGTAAAAACAGAGAATTTATTCTTAAGCGATGGTTCTGATGTTGGTATCAAGTCTATCTTTGAAACCTTCACAACTTATGACCGAGTTATCACGTCAGAGCCGTCCTTTCCAATGTACAAAGTTTATTCAGAATTGTATCAATGTGAATACTTTGGTATACCACACGAAAAAGATTACACTATATCTATGGAAAAAATATTATCAAATATAACACACGATACCAACTTAGTTATATTGGCAAATCCAAATAGTCCTATGGGTGAGTATAAATCATTTGATGAAATACGAATACTATTAGAACAAGATGTTATGGTATTGATTGATGAGGCATACATAGAATTTACAGATAATGAAAGTATGATACAATATATTGATGAATATCCAAACTTGTTAGTCACGAGAACTTTTTCAAAAGGGT
>Ga0209337_1003457_pt1 | contig 11182 bp, 14 predicted proteins | sample LinPmetageLP53_FD_184044 | JGI IMG/M metagenome (GOLD analysis project Ga0209337, IMG submission 184044) | Marine viral communities from the Pacific Ocean - LP-53 (SPAdes) (version 2) | ecosystem: Environmental > Aquatic > Marine > Oceanic | place: Pacific Ocean | collected 2010-02-08 | reverse complement strand
AACTGAATCTGCTTTCGATCTTTTAGATCGTGTAAAAAGAATAGCTACAGAGTGGGTTAAACCTGGACACAAGTCAGGAAGTAACACCCACAATGTTTCAGCTACAATATCGTTAAAAGAAAATGATTGGAATAAAGCTGGTGAATGGATGTGGAAAAATAGAGATGACTATAATGGTTTATCTGTTTTGCCTTACGACGGAGGTACATATACACAAGCTCCGTTTGAGGACGTAACTAAAACTAAATATGATGAAATGTCAAAAACTCTTCAAGATATAGATTTATCTAAAATTGTAGAGTCTGACGATAACACAGATTTATCCGGTGAATTAGCTTGTGCCGGTGGATCTTGCGAAATAACAAGCTTATAACTAAAACAATTATTATGAAAAAACTATTTTTAACGGCAAGTTTTGCTCTTGCTACAATTTTGTGCTCTGCGCAATTTATGGCTGTAACAACTGTAAATATGCCGGAGGATGATGCAGAGTGGGAAATGTCTAGCCTTACCGATAACATGGGACTTGGGTATATGTTAAACGATAACATAACTATAGGTCTTGTAAAAAACGGTGAGGAGTATGATATGTGGGGTAGATACTATTTTAGTAACTGCTACGCGGTTGTACAAGCTCCAACTGAAGAAACTACAGACAACATGACCTTTGGTTTAGGTTATTCTATGAAAGTATGGAATGAGTTATATGTAGAACCAAACTATATGATGTCTACAAAAGAAGATTCAGAAGGTGAGTTTAAATTAGGAATATCTTATAAATTTTAAATAAAATAAATATGTACGAAAATAACAATGTAATTAAATTGTATCAAAAAATGGGTGAAGAATTTGAAAGGTCTATGCCTGACACAGAGAAGTTTGTTGAAGGTAATAACTCGGCAGGAACAAGAGTTAGAAAGTCTATGCAGACGATTAAAAACTTAGCTCAAGAAATTAGAGTTGAAGTTCAAAACCAAAAGAATTCTGTAGCGGTTTAACGGTACAATTCTAAATAATAAAGGGGTCATCTTTCGATGATCCCTTTTTTTTTATTCAAAACCAGTATTTATTATTGGTTTCATGCCTCCTACTCCAACTGCCGATCTGTCAGAGTTTTCTTTGTCAGTTGATAGTTGATTTGTAGTAGCGTGTTTATCTCTTAGGTTTTTTATTGACCGCGCATATCTATTACCTGATGTGTCTCTAAATTTCGTCCCAACAGGTGTGGAGTCTACTGTGCCATCTTCATTATAAATAACAGTAGAATCAGTACGTGTTGTTCCTACTCTATCCTCATCGCTTTCTAAAGGTGATTTAACACCCTTAGGATTCGGTGTTCTCATTTTAAATTTTCCCATTTTTTTAATTTATTATTACATCTACAGTTCTAGTACTAAGTATATATAAGTTATATATCTGATTGTTAAAACTAACTTCATCTGCCTCTAGTTTTAAGGTTTGCCCTACAGGTATGTTTAAGTTTTTAAATATAAAAAAGTCAGTTCCACCAGCGTTTTTTAAATACAAGGCGACAACAGCAGCATTAGAGCCATCAACGTTTGCTATTATCATAGATCTAATAACACTTTTTTCACTACCTAAATCTATTAGTTCGGTCTCTGTTGCTGCTGCTATATTGAATACTAAATCTGTCATAATTATTTATATTTTTTATTTAACTAAGATCCCATTCCCACAAACAAGTGATAAAATAATTAGAGTTAGCCGTAGCTCCATCTCCAGCTTCTATAGATATTTGTACCTTATCACCCGCAGCAATCACGTTAGTACCACTCGCTCCAGCGGTTGTTAAATCTGTAAAATCGTACGTTACCATAGTTTTATTTGTAGGGCCAGATCCGGCTTTTGCTCCAATTTCAGATGGGTTTCCATTTGTAGATTGCGATACAGTTCTAGTGTATAGTTTCCACGTGAAAGTTTCACTAGATTGATCAGCTGATGTTCTGCAAAATATCTTTAATAACTTTCCAGCAGCAGGAGCAAGAATAGGTAATGCTTTATTACTTGCGGATGTGGTTTCAGCGTCAATTTCCCCTAAACTTATATATACTACACCAGAGTCAATATCGTCTGTTATTGTATGGTGCGTAACTTCTCTTGTAGCAGAGTAATGAGCTGTATCAGCATCTAAATAAGCTGAAGCTACAGCTGTTCCTTGCCATGTCCCACTTGAAATTGTTCCTACCGTGCGAACAGCTAATTCCTCAATTGACTCTTGGGTTTCGTCACCAGTATTTGTACCGCTCTGACCAACTAAATAAGTTTGATTAATAGCAGTTCCTTGCCAAGTTCCAGTAGTTATAGTGCCTAGTGTAGTTACGTTTGCGCTTCCTTGATAACCATCTTTCAACCCATCTGGCGTTACCACTCTATTTGCGTCTGTACCCGTTGTTGTTTCTGCCGTTGTAGCTAATTCAACTATACCTCTCGCGCTAGCAGTGGCAACATCAACGCTTATCGTGGCTGAATAATTACCACTAGTTGTGCCAGCTTCGCTATTTATAACTATAGGTGCAGATCCTGTTAAATCAACACCGGTAATATCACCGTCTGTTTCCGGTTTACCTATAAATTTCATTTTAACCTTTTACGAAATAAGCGTATTCAGCTATTATATTACCAGACGAAGATTGTAATTGAGCACCCAAAGAATGTCCTCCAAGAGGTATAAAACAAAACTCACCAGCAGCTAATTTACCAACAACAACATCACCGGTTAGCTCTACGTTTAATGTTGTGGTTACAGCGGTAGATCCGTCGGACGTACCCGTGTGTTTCACGTACAGGTAGTAAGTTTGTCCATCTGTACGTGGTTGTACTATATTGTTAGCACCTACATTTGTTACTGTTGTTCTAGATATACCAGTAGCATATTGTCCTGTTGTAAGAGAGTCTGTTACCGTCATACTAAGAGTATCACTAGAGACATCCGTACTTGATAATGTTAATGTTACGTTTAATGTTGCCATGTTTTATATTTTTATTTATTATGTTTTAATCCGTTTTATTTACAGGGTCTTTATCGTAATCAAGACTAACCAATTTATGAAGCCGTTGGGCAAAATCTGCTGGACCCCCGGGTAAACCAGCGCCACCAACTACTCGTTTTTCTATATCTTTAACATCTCCAAAATCATAAGTTTTTTCATCTTCACTTTCAGGATTGTAAGCAGAGCCTTCTACTTTATTCAAATTGTCTCTTGTTGCTTTGATCTCAGCTAGTCTTTCTTCATCTGTTTTTTCTTGGTGAAACGCGGTATCTACCCCTTTAGGGTTTGGTTTTCTCATTTTAAATGTCATAACGAATTATTTATGTGCTTCGTGAATATATTTTGTTCTACCATTTACTTTTTTAGCAATGGTTAATTTTTTTCTATTAGGTCTATGTGACACCCAACTTATATGTATCCAGTTAGGATTTTTATCTGTACCAAACTCCCATATCATTTGATCAAAGTCTAAGTTGTCTTTAATGTAATGGTACATCTCTGCGTTTGTTTTGTGTTTGAATGTATCATCAATATCAATAGCTTGGCCTTTCATGTGTTGTGATCTAGTTGAACCGCCTATAGCTGTGTTAACAGGTTCGCCTCTAAAAAAACTATTTATTTTTATTCCACCACCAACCCATTCTCTTAGTGGTTCAAACAAATTTTTAGCAACTTCCTTCATACATTTAAGTTGATCTTCGTTTGGCATGTTATCTAAACCTCTTCTTTCACCAGTTCTACTATACGTGCCTTCGTGCCAGCTAACGTGTTTGCTAATTTTTTCCATTACAATTCAAACCCTAAGTTTAACACCATAATTCTAAATCTTTTAGCTGTACACTTTTCGTCACAGAATAAACAAGCTTTAATTTCTAAAACTGTAAATGTACCTAGTCTAAAGTTAAACTCATATTTTTGCTTTTTGTTTCCGGCAGCGTAACCGTTTATCCAGTTTATTTTCATAATTTATTTTTTATTTATTTTTTTAGCTGCTTTTACAGCTTTTTTATAAGCTTTTGAACCTTTTCTAGACATACCTTCTTTACCCACTCTTTTTCTTTTAGCTCTTATATTATGCCACAATCCTTTCTTTTTTTCTAAAGGAGACTTCATCTCGTCGATGTGTTCTTCAATCACTTTAGCTTGTTCGCCGTGTGCTTTAACTGCACCTTTTAATCCCTTGACAACATCTTCAAGGTTTTTGTATTTCATTTTAAACGCCATAATTTTATATTTTTATTTTTAACATTTCCATCTACGTCTAGCAGCTCTACCTCTTTCGCCCTTCCAACCTTTTGATCTAGCGCAAAATGATTTTCTTCTTCCAGCTGCCTTGCTACCTCGTTTAACTTTTCCTGTTACTGCTGTTTTTAATTTACTACCTGGGTTTTTAGCCTTGTACTTTCTAACACCAGCGGCTGTCATACCAGCTCCTTCTTTTGTAGTTCTAAAGTTACGGTTCTTTCCTTTAGTAGTTTTTCTTACGTCAGGTTTTCTTTTTCTTTTCTTTTTTCTTTTATCAAAAGGCGATCCGTCTTCCATCATTTTAGGACCATTGTCAGGGACACAGCTACCTGACTCTTCAGCTGGACGCCCATCTGGATTAGGCTTGTAACCATCCCAACATCTTTTAAAAGGAGCTGGATTATCGGTCATCATATAAGATCTTCTTCTTCCGCAACTTGTTACAGCGAATGGATTATTTTTTTGTACGTACGCCATTACTTTATTATGTAATTAACACCAGTTTTTAACTCGTAATTATCTATGTCCCAATAACGTCTCCATTTACCCTCTATAAATATTCCTATTCTTTTAGTTATCTTTGTTCCTACAACTCCTCCTAGGTCAAAATCAATGTTATTTTCAGCATAGGAATAATCTGTTAACCCTTTATGTTTAGGCATTACATCTCCCCAGAAATGAATCCAAAACCTAGGTCTATAATAATAATACGACGTACCTATTACTACTGACACTTCTTGTTGCATTCCTAAACTGTTTAATTGTTGTTTATTGTATTGATCAATAGCCTTACCGAATTCGTACTTCATAAACTCTTGATCGGTAATAGCAACTAAAGTCCCATCTGGAGCATACCAATTCCAGTTGTAATAATCGTACCAGTCGTCAACACCATTACCTTCGCCGTCCACGTAGTAGTACTCGTCTTCATACCCTATATCATAAGCTACGTTCCACCAAGGATCGTTTTCTAAATCGTAATTTTCCAAAAACGGATTAAACCCGTAAACCGGATGTGATCTATGTTTTATACCTGCTGTGAAATTAAAGTCACCCACATCTATCTTACCTCTAACTTCGCCGCCAAATGTCTTTAATTTTATTTCTTGGTTATCTACATACTCACCTTTAACTAAAAAATATTTACCTACGTGTCTGTACCAGTATTCTTGGTTAGTAAATTCTCTACCCCTATCACGAACAAAACTACAGGATAATAAATACTCGCCACCAGCAACAGCGCCAATGCTAGCGTTAGTACTGATAGTATTTTCAGAACCATCATAAAACCTTTTAGCTTTATTTTCATATCCAAATCTTGCTATTTTTCTAACTCCTAAGTTAATTTCGTAATTATAAGGGCTAACCACTGTTAAATCAGTAAGCTGCCCGGTTACTCTATCCATCATATAACGAGGTTGTTCCACTAACGGGGAACTTATATCTCCGGATACAAAAAAAGTAGCGTTTTTAAGTATCTGTGCGCTAGAGGTAAACGTTAAACACCATGTGATTAATAATAATATATTTCTCATAGTTAATATATATCTTCAATTAGTTCGTCAATATGTTTTTGTAATTCTTCTTTTGTAGCTACCATCTTAAAACTTAAGTCAGCTTCAAACCTATACATTTCTACCCCATCTTTAAATACAATAATTGTAGGTAGAACAGTCACCTTGTTTCTTTTTATTTTAACAGGACATTTTGTGTGAGTAATCTCGCAGTCCGTTAACGAGTCCACCCACTCAGCTTTGTTAGTCTCGTTCCACTCGGCATTAAAATGAGTAGCAACAACTTGGCTACTTGATGTACCTGCGACCAACATAAAAAGTATTATTAATAAGTACATACTAAACAATTTCCAAGTTACATCCGTATTTTTCATCTGTTATAGAGTTTGTCCTCAATTTTTTCTAGAGTCTTTTTCATTTCCTCTACATCTTCTTGGGTTGTTAAAATAGTTTGTCTAATCATTTGATCTTTCATATCAAATTCCATTCTAGTTATTTCAGCTTCTGGTATCGCTTCTAAAATTTCGTCTTTTAAAATATTAACGTCTATTTGAACCGGTTGCTCTTTAGCTTCTTGTATCTCTTGCATAAGAGAATACCACCCACCAACAACTACAAATATACCTGCAGCTACCATACCCATGGTTTTAATACTCATTTTAAATGTTGTATCCTCGTTTAATTCTTTTGCCATTTGTACGCTTGTTTTTTATATATAATTACGTGTTTTTTGCTTTATTTAATCGTGATAGTAACACAATCCACTTTTTGCTTTTGTTTTCATTTTACATCTTTCCTTGTTAGACTTTATTTTACTACACTGAACTTCTTTAGTTCCTTGATCTACCTTAGCGTGTATTGTGCAGTAAGATTGTCCTGGTTCTATTTTTGTACCACATCTTTTTCCAGATTTATTTATAGCGGCGCATTTAATTTCTCCAGTTTCAGTCTTTTGTTTTTCAATGTTTTGTTGTACTTCTATTTCTTCAAGTTTTTCCTTTTCTTTTTTCTTTTCTTCTTTTTTAATCTTTCTTTTTTTCTCTTTTTCTACCTTCTTTTTTTCTTTTATTTCGTTTTCTACAGCAACAACATCAGAATCATCTATTTTTAAATCCCAAGTGTTCCAACCCATTAACAAGGCAAATCTTTCTATAGCAGTTATATCCTCTGTTAAAGCTGCGTCTACGTTATCTACTTTTTTAACAAGTCTATCTAAAGGAATGTTTGTAGTGGCAGAAATTATATTACCAATTATAGAATATATAGGGTTATCAATATCTAGCAAGCTCATTTCTTTTCTTACCTCCTTGTTGTACTTTTCTGTTTGTATAGCCGAGTAAAGTTTTCTACCTTTAGAACTAATAGTTGGAGACAGGCCAAAGAATTTTAATATAGTGTAAGTATGATCAGAGTTCCAACCTTTTTTTTCTTGTTTGTTGTATTCTAATATAGTGTTTTTTAATGTCAACGCAACGTTTCCACCAAACCCAAGACCACCAAGAATAGAATCAATCATAGAGTTTAAAGTTCTTTGGTAAGCCTTTTCTTTTTCTTCATCTTCATCTCCACCTATCAAAGCACCTAACGCTGTTTGAAGAGCTGAAAATATTAAATTTTGAATAGCCATGTAGTATATAATCTTACCTACGTTTGTTTTCGCGTCACCTCTACCGTTTGCTAAATCTAAAAATGCTTTCTTAGTTAATCTAGCGTACTGCATTGGAGTGTTTTTAAATGCCAGTATATACCTTCCTAATGGACTTGCTTGTTGCTGTGATATCATATCAGGTCTAGAAGACTGCTGAGACTCTTCTGTATTTTCTGCAAAATCTTGAAAAGCCTTAGCTTCCGCTTGTTCCTGGGTCATTCCTTGTTTTAAATAAGTATTTACTCTGTTTCTGTAAAACGCAGCACCACCAGAAGATATAGCAAAGCTATCCGCAATTTGTGTAGGTAAAAACCCTTTTGTTAACAAGTAATGTAACATAGCTTTAACTCTATTAGCAACTCCAACACCCTCTACTGCTTGTGCTAATTCCGCTTCGTTAATACCTCTTTGATTACCAGAACGTCTTTGCTTTAACATATCAGAGTTAAATATCATTGTGAAGTCTTTTAAAAACTGTGGAAAGTTTAATAATGCTCCACCAGCTTTTAAAGGATTGTTGTCTGACCAGTTTAAGTAGTTAATACTAGATATAGTTTGTAGCAACGCAGATCTCATGTTAAAAAACATAATCGCACCAACAGATTGGTTTGCCCAGTTGTTAAAAGCGTTTACTAGTCTATTGCTACCAGCCTCCCTTTTTCTTCCAAACTCCATTCTGTAAAGAATATCTTCCAAAGCCTCTCTAAACCTAGTACCGTATATCGCTTCTATTTTGTTTATATTATCTCCAACTAACCTACCGTCATTTCCCCAGACCCCAAACATTATTTCTTTGTTTTGTCTCCATTCAGCCAGATGATCCTCTCTGTTTATTTCGTTGTTTATTTTACTTATGTCGCTTTCTATATTTTCTACTGTCCAGTATTCTGTAGGTTCTAAATAACCTAACTCTTGATTTGTTATTAACGCTAAGTTTTCAGCAAACGATTTCATCTCCGTGTCGCCCTGTATAAAGTCAACTAAAGTTTTTAAATCTCTTTGTGATAACCCAGGCACTTCCATACCGTTTTTATTCCAAAGATAAACCCTAATAGCTTGCTCAACAGTAAACTTATTACCTTCAAAACCATCAAAAGTATCTAAACTTTCTTTTAAATCTTTTTTTACATTAGGAAATTGTTTTAATAATTCTTTGTACTGGTTGTTTAGTTGTTGTTTAGACACGTTCATAGCTTCATGTGCTCTTCCAAATGGATCAAACAAGGCTTTTTTGAAAAACGCCATTTGAGCTTCACCTTGCCTACCTTTACCGACAAACCTGTATACCAGTCCTTTAAAATCTTCTGCTGAGTAAGGAACCCAAAACTTCCATTTACCTTTAGCGGAACCACGTATTTTAGCTTGAGCATCAGAGAACACAGCTTCAGCTTTAACACCTTTAGTTTGTTCTAGTATTCTATTTAAATCTAGTTCTGTTTGAAAATTATTATCTAACGCTTGATTAAACTTAGAGTCCATGGTTCTGCTAAACTGTATTTTAGCTTGAACAGAAGAACCTTTAATATCTAACTCTTCTAACATGTCAGCTACAGCTTTTACATTAGGTAGAGCGTCGTCAACAAAGTACATATCATTGTATCCTTCCGCAAACTTTTCAGCCATCCACATAGCTTTAGCTTCACCGGTACTATTACCTAACCCAGTGATATTTTCAATAGGCATATCTATACCTTGTTCTTTTAACCAAGCTTGTATTGCGGGCGCTGCTTCGGCTGGTCTAGCTGTTAATATGTAGTTATTTTCAATACCGTATCTAGCGATTCTGTTTCTAAACTTTTGCATTAAAGGACCTTCAACTCCACCTTTTACATTTACAAAATCACTGAAGTCAAAATCATAACCATCAGCTGCTAGTTGAGGTCCTTGTAATGGCCAGTTGCTAGAACTAATTTCTACAACGTCTTCTCCTTTAGTAGCAATAATAGTGTTATCACCTTTGTCAATAAGTGTTTCGTCAAAATCAAAAGCGCTCATACCTCTTGAAGGTGTTTTGTGGTTTATTGATTGAGATCTTTGAACTGCTTTTTTAACATAGTTTCTTTGTTCTAACTGCTGTTTGTTATCAAAGTTGTGGTAAGATTTATTTACAAAATCTTCCCCAACCTTTAAACCGTTTAAACTTGGGTCTAAAGCAGTTATAGCTCTTATTTCTTTATTGTACTTGGTGTAATTGTGAAACAATCTACCAAAAGCACTTTGTTCTATCTTACTTAAATCCGATAAGTCAGTACCCTCCAAGTACTCTAACTGCATCCAAGATTGTAGCTTATTCATTTTAACAATACTATCCATTTTCTTTGGGAGAATATTAACTACATAATCGCTAAAGAAAACTTCTAACTCTGCTCTTATTTGAGACTCTGTTAAATTACGTTTTAACATATCCGCCATCTTAAGCATTAAAACGTGGTTAGCTTTTAAGTGATCATATTCTAGATCTTTCCCCATTCTACTTGCTGGAACATCTTTAGCTCCATCCGCTATACCCCACGGGTACGCAGCTTTTCTACCTGGGCTAGTCATACCACTACCTAACGTCATTAAATGTGCAGCGGCAAATCTATCATCAGCTAAATCATTAGGATCGTGATACTTATTATTAAGCCAAATAAATTGGTTTATCAACATTCCTCTGTAGCCAAGAGCTTGGTTTTTATGATCTTCAAACTTAGTATAAAAACCGTTACTATCAATGTTTTCTATTACCTTTTTGGACTCTTCTGCAATTTCACTTTCGTTGAAACCAGGATATAGTTTATCCATTCCGTCTGGGCTAGTTTGTTTACCGTTTTTATCGTATATTGTCTTTTCTCTAATTTGAGTCCTTGCTCTGGTTTTTCCGTTGTAATTTCTTTTTCCAGCTGGTTGATTTGCGGATTTACTAGCTGGCATCACGGGTATTATTGTTACGCCTGGAATAGCTTGGTTTACTAATGCCGCCCAGTCACCAATACCCTCTGTGTATTGTTTTCTATTTACCTTACCAGGTATAAACTCTGTGTTTCTTATTGGTTTACCACCTTCTTCTTCTAAAGTCCAATATCCATTTACAACACGCCCCATAGAAGAGTATTGTCCTTTTGTTTTAGATATCTCTCTTATTACGTTTTCTCTCTGTTCTTGTGTGGCAGTTTCCCAAGCTTGCTTTAATGACATGCTTTCGTTGTCAACGTCCATACCGTAAACTTTCATGAGGTTTATAACTTGGTCTGTTATTCCTTTTCTTTGCGATATAACAACGTCTTCTTGGTTTGCTATGTCTGTAAGAGTTCCTTCAAGACCAAGACTATTTGATATCTCTCTATCAGTATTGGCTAATAAATCATAATAATCAAGAGCTTGTTCTACTACGGAGGGAATTGTTTTACTATTACCCTTGTAAGAGTTTCTTAAATTAATAGCGTTAATAAGCAAACCAGTAGGACCTAACGTATCGGCTATTACTTTGGTGTGTAAAGAAGGATCTAACTGAGCTTCCACAAGAGCTTCTTTAATTAAGTCTTTTAACCTTAAGTAATCTGGTGACTTTTTATCTTTAAGATTTGTAGGATCTATTTTTCCCCAAGGTATAGTTCTATCCATTATACCCACAGCGTTTATATAGCTGCCTAACTCTTGTTGGTTTTGCGCTATGGTTATACTATACATAGGCATCGACTTACCATCTTGTAAAGAGTTCCTTACAGCGTCAGTTGTATTTTCATTTTGTCTAGTTGTTTGGTTAGATATAATTTTACCATGTT
>Ga0209337_1003456_pt1 | contig 11183 bp, 5 predicted proteins | sample LinPmetageLP53_FD_184044 | JGI IMG/M metagenome (GOLD analysis project Ga0209337, IMG submission 184044) | Marine viral communities from the Pacific Ocean - LP-53 (SPAdes) (version 2) | ecosystem: Environmental > Aquatic > Marine > Oceanic | place: Pacific Ocean | collected 2010-02-08 | reverse complement strand
TATTATGCCTAATAATCTTGTAGGCAATGCTGTTCGTGAATTCGGTATTGGAGAACAAGTAGGACAACAGATTTATCAAAAATTTAATGACTCTAATAAAAAACAAATGGCTGAAGGTGGTGAAGTTGAAACCGATAAAAATCTTCAAGAGAATGCTTTTGTAATTCCAGCAGATGTTGTTGGCCACATTGGAGATGGTTCTTCTGATGAGGGAACTAGACAATTACAAAGTTATTTGGGTATGAACCCGCAACAATATCAGGCGGGTGGGATTTTGGCCGGGGAAATTCAAGGACCGGGTGGGGGTATGGATGACCTTATTCAAACTAGTATTGAAGGCAAAAGAGCTGCTGCAGTTAGTCCACAAGAATTTGTTGTACCTAGAGATATTGTTGCAGAGTTAGGAAATGGAAGTTATGATCAAGGATCTAATAAATTATACGCATTAATGAAAAATGTACGAAAAGAAAAAACTGGAACAACAACACAACCAGCAGAATTACAAAGAGGATTAGGACAACTAATGAGGACAGCTGCTGCTTAATATAGAAGAAATCACTTCATTTGGTGACATTGACGAATTGTTTGAAATGTTTAAAGAAGAAATAGAAAGAATGCCATACAACAATAAATATACACCCGAACTTTTAAAAGATCATATTGAATCTGGGAAGTTAGGTTTGTTAAAAATAATACACAATGATAAAATATTAGCAGGTTATGTTATACGAATAAATACATATCCTACTAATAAAAAATTATTAGAACTTTTGTTTGTTTTTGGTAAGGGATTGTCTTTTAAATTAGGCAAACAAATATTTAAAAAACTAGAGAAACTCGCAAAAAAACTACAGTTGCATGGTATAGAGTTAACTGGTAGGTTAGAATGGAATATGATTGCAGACCGATTAGGATTTAATAAACAACAATTTACACAGAGAACTAAATGGCTGACTTAATAAAAAGATTACAACTTTCAGAAAAACAATATGGTGTAGGATTAGAAGAAAATCCTTTTTCAGATAAATCTCCAACAGAATGTATGACTCTTAATTTTGGTGGTGGTGGCTCCCCTCCTCCACCTCCTCCAATGCAATCATCTCAAACTGTTTCTAACATACCTGAGTATTTTCAACCTTATCTTGAGAGATTATTTGAAAGAGGCGAAGCAGTAACTACAGAGCCTTTTCAACGATACGAAGGTCAAAGACTAGCTGAATTTACTCCTGAACAACAAACTGCTTTTGATGGTGTTAAAGATGTATCGGAATCATATCAACCTTATTTACAAGCATCTACAGCTTTAACGGGAACGGCTGCAACTCAATCTACTGACCCTAATGCTATTGCTTCTCGTATGAGTCCTTATCAACAAGCTGTTATTGATATACAAAAAAGAGAGGCTTTACGAGATGCTAATAAAATACAACAACAAATTGGAGCTTCGGCCGTAGGAGTTGGTGCATTTGGTGGATCAAGACAAGCTTTACAAGAAACAGAATTAGCTAGACAACTAGGACAAAGAACTGCTGATATTCAAGCTACTGGTTCTCAACAAGCTTTCAATGTTGCTCAACAAAATTTAGCAGCTGATAGAGCAGCAGCTTTAGCTTCTGGACAGCAGTATGGTCAATTAGGTGCTCAATCACAACAACTTGGTTTATCTGGTTTAGGGGCACAAGAGGCTGTTGGTCAAGCACAACAAGCACAAAAACAAAAGGCTTTGGATATTGGTTATGAAGATTTTGCTAGAGAGACAACACTTCCTTCTCAACAAGTTCAAGAAATGTCTTCTATTTTACGTGGTTTTAATTTACCAACTTCAACTTACAAATCTGATGCTTTATATCAAGCACCTCCTTCTACAGGACAACAACTAATGTCGGCAGGTTTAGGTGTATATGGATTAGGAGCTAAAACTGGATTGTTTGCTGAAGGTGGTGAAGTTAATCCTGGTATTAAAGCATTAGCTAAAGAGTCTCCTGAAACAGTAACTAAAATGGGATATGATCCACAAGAAGTTTTAAATGCTTATATTGGTGGTCGTATGAGTTTCCAAGGAGGAGGTTCTTCACCTATTGGTGGTTCTAGCTCAATTCAAGATAGAAATATTTTTGATGAAAAAATTTCTATTTTAAATCAAGAAAAACAAGATAAAAGAACAGCAAGAAATAAAAGAATGAGAGAGGATATGGCAGAGGATAAAAGAATTTTGGAAGAAAGACGTGCTAAAGCAAATCCTAGTAATTCCTTATTTAATGAAGATAAACTTGATGAAAACATAGAGGATGTAATCACAGGTGATCAAACAGGTGATCAAACAGGTGGTCAAACAGGTAAAGGTAACACTAAAGTTACACCTTTGAAGTATTCAATTCTTGACCAAATTGGTAAGGATAATTTTAATCTTGGTTCAGTAACTAAAGATGAGTTTGAAAAAGCTTATGGACCTAAAGAAACAAATTATTCTGATGCAGCTTTAGCAGCTAGTGAAGCTATATTACAAAATCCTGAAATGGGTAATTTTAATGCTATAATTAGAGGGGTTCAAGCTGCTGGTAAAACATTAGGAAAAGATGAAACAGAAGCAGAAAAATTAGAAAGAGATCGATTAGGTGCTAGAGTAGGCTTCCAAAAAGGTGAGGCTGATATTGAAAAAACAAGAGCAGAAGCAGAATATTATCGAAAAAGAGATCCTTATATGACAAATTTATTAACTGAATTAGAACTTGTTCAAAAGTCACTTCTAGACGTAAAAAACCTTGATTCAAATTCAACTCAAAGATTACTTCTTAAAGCCGAGCAGATAAGATCGGAAATTGACAAACATAAACTAAGTAAAGTAAGAACTTTACCTAGCCAATAAAAGGAAAACAGTAAATGCCTAGACTTGTTGATCTTGAAGGTTTTGGTAGAATAGAGTTTCCAGACAATGCTACCAATGAACAAATTGATTCTTATTTAAAAGAAAATCAAGACAAATACTTTCCTCCTACACCCGATCCTTCTGTAGAAACTTCTCTACCTACCGAACCTCTTAGTTCTGGTTTGGGAGAAGATGATGGTAATATTTTAGCTTCTCTAGCATTTGATCCTTTAGAACGTGGTATTCGTAATGCTCAAATTGCTTATAATGTTTTTCAAGAAAATGTAGGTCTTAATACTCCAGAAGAGGCGGCTGCTGATATTAAAAGATATCAAGATAGAATTGCAGAAATTCCAATGGGAGAAAGAAATGCAAAAACTTTAGAAACAATTGTTAATGCTAAAGGTTTAAAAGAAACTCTGTCAGCTTTGGCAGACAACCCAGCTGTTCTTGCCCCTGTAATTGCTGAATCTTTTGGTACATATTTACCTGCTATTTTAGGAAGTGCTGCTGCAGCTCTTGTCGGGGCTCCTACATTAGTTACTGCAGGTATTTTAGCAACAGTAAGTGGTTCTACAGAATATGGTGCTTCTTTTTTAAATTCTTTTTCAGACATGGGTATCGATGTTACAGATCCAGCTATGTTAGCAAGAGCCTTAGATAATGAAATAGTTTCTAATAAAGCAAAACAATATGGACTTAAAAGAGGTATTCCAATTGCAGCTTTTGATGCTTTATCTTTTGGTATGGCTGGTAAATTAACAGGTTTGTTTAGAGCAGGTGCAAAAGAATCTGTAAAAAAAAATATAGCTAAAGGTGCAGGTGAGATTGTTCAAGCAGGTACTTTGGGTGCATCGGGTGAGGCAACAGCTCAATTAATAGCTGATGGTAAAATATCATCTATTGGTTCAATTGTTTTAGAAGGTGTAGCTGAAGGTCCAACAGGTGTTATTGAAGCTAGTCTAAAATCACTCAAGAAAAAAGTTGAAGATCAAACAAGCACAAAAATAGAAGATTCAACGACTGAAACAAATGAAGACATTTCTAAAAAAATAGGATACAAAACAAAAGAAACTATTGGTTTAAAAGGTCAAAAAATAAAAGAACTTGATAAAAGAAGTAACTTTATTCGTGCTTCTGTTGTTGATGAGTTTATTAAAAAAAGTCCTAAAAAATCTATTGTAACTCCTAAGAAAATTGAAAACTTTTTAAATAAAGAATTTGGAGTAGATTTAAATGTTAAAGAATTATTAGATTCAAAAGTTGAAACAGGTATTTTAGTTAAAGATGGAAGAAGTTATCGAATAGCTGATGTTGATGGAGCTATAGCTTCTGGTATAGGAAGTAATGAAGATCAAGTAAAAAATAAAAAAATAATAAAACCTAAAATTAAACTTAATAAAAAGAGAACAAAAGAAACTGGTGTAAAAGTAGAAAGTATTATTACTAATAAACAAGAAGTAGGCACAATACAAGAAACACAAACAGTAGTAGAAGAAAAACCTAACTTAACAAAGGCAAATATAAACAGATTAAATAATTTAAATAAAAAAAGAAAAGAATTAAACAACCAAAGAAAAAGCATTCTTAAAGAACAAAAGATAGCTAAAAATAAAAAAATATATGATAACAGAATTAAAACTGTAGATAATAAATTAAACAACATTACAAAACAAGAAGATCAAATTAATAAACCAAAAAAAAGAAAAGAAAAAAATTTTATAGTTACCGTTGATCAAAATATTTTTGAAACTCCTAGTAGATCAGAGGCTATAAAAAAAATTAATGAATTTGTTAATATACAACCCAAAAGTGTTAAACCATCTATGGGTACAAACGAGTCTTTAGAAACTGAAAATAAAAAAACTACTAAACAAATTAAAACAGAAATTAAAGATGCTGTTAGCACTAATTTAGTTAAAGATTATGTTTTGCCTCCTCAAGAAGAAAAAAGTGAACAAGCTCAAAATTCTGATGATGTAGAAACAATATTAGAACAAGCAACGGATGAAGAAGGTGTTAATCCTAATACAAAAGAAGGCAGAGCAGCTTTAAATAAAATTAATAAAGTAACTCAAAATATTAAAGGATTTGATAAAAACGATTCTCAAATAAGTTTACTTAAAGATAAATTTTTTAGTGATCTTTATCAATTAGCTACTAAAAGCAAAGCTATTGCTAGATATTTTAATCCTGTTTTAAATCAAGAAGATTCAAGAGTAATGTTAAATAATCAACAAGCTAAAATTATTTCGGATGCTTTTTTAAAATTACCAAATAATAAAAAAGTAGGTGAAGTTATAATGGCTGCTACTTATGCTAGAAGAAATAAAAGAATTTTATTAGCTAATGACGACGGTAAAATTATAATTACGGAAGCTGAATTAAGAAATGATCCAACTAAAGAAGAAAGTTTAAAGATAAATCGTAAAAAGGTTTTAGGTATTGCAGATTTATATTTTGGAACTGAATTAACAATTGAAGGTGATTTAGTTTTAGATGAATTGCAAGCTAATGCTTTAAATAAATTAGTTGAATTAGGTCAATTTCAAAAAGATAATGCAATAAAACTTCATATTCAACAGTTAATTGAAATGTTAAATCCAGAAGATTTTAGATTAATTGACGTTACAAATCCTGTGGGCATTAAAGATATTTTAACAAAAAAATACGAACTAGCATCAGAAGAATTAACAGATAAACAAAAAAAACAATTAATTAATGATATCGATGCTATTGAAAAAGTAGCTAATTCAATTTTAAATTTAAAAAAAAATAGAGATACTTCTACTTATGTTCCTTTAAGCAGACAAGGTAATGAATATCTTTCTGTTATTGAAAAACAATTAGAATATCCAAGAGATAAAAACGGTAAACCTGATTTAACAGCCGAGCCGTCAGTTATAAAAAGAACTATAATGTGGAAAGCTTTTGACACAAAAAATATTAATTCTTCTCCAATTTTTAAAAGCACTAGAAAAGCTAGAAAAAATAAAAAAAAGGCTATTCAAATAGAACAAAAATTAAAAGAAAAATTTAATCCAAATGAAAAATTAACAGATGAAAATAATGTAATCATAAAAGATAAAAATGGTAAACCTATCTTAAAATATGTTCATAGTGGCTTAAAAGAAAATAGTTACAATGAAATTGTTAAAAGTTTAGATAAAGGATTTGCTGAAAATTTAGATAATTTTTTACAAGTTACTCCAAACATAGGTTCTTTATCTCAAACTGAAAAAGAAGACTTAGTTACAAAAGCTAAAGATGTAGAAGTTTTTCAAAAAAGACCTTCTTTTTTTAAGGAGTCTAAAGTAATAGCTGGATTTGAACCAACCGATGGTATGGAAATGTTAGTTAATCAAATACAAGCATTTTCAAATTGGTCATCAACAACAGAATTTAAACCTAGAATTAAAGAAGTTTTAAATGATGTTTTCACTGATGAAACAATAACAAAACAAGAAAAAAACTTAATAAAAACTCATCAAAAATATTTGCAAGAATTTCCTAATGAACATAATAGTTTTAGAAATTTAGGATTTATGTGGTTTTTAACAGATGCTAGTGCTGCGGTTGTAAACCAACTTCAAGTTGTTCCTGCTATGATTTTTAATAGTCAAGTATTAGGAGGTGGTTTATTGAACTCTATGAAACTACATTCTCTTGCTATGAAAGATGTTATTAAATATGGTTTTAGTCCTTTAAAAGGAACAACAGAATATGGTAATGCAATTAGTGTAGAAAAAATTGCTAATTCTCCTCTTGCTAATAGAATTAAACCTTTTAAAGACCTTAATTATTTAATTTCAACTTTTATAAACAGTAGTAGAACTAATCAATTAATAGGTGCCGAAAAAGAAGAGTTAATTCAAAATGAAACTAAAACTATAGCTGAAGCAGCTAAACCTATTCCGACTAAAATTAAAAATGTTTTAACAACTATGTTTAGTAGTTCTGAGGCTTTAAATCGTTTTGGAACTTATGTTTCTGCATATGATATTTTAAATTCAGATGTATCTTTACAAAGAATGATTAAAAATCTTTCTGCAAATCCTTTATTTATAGAAAGAGTTAATCAAAAAGGAATTGATTTAAGCACTGATGTAGGCTCTATGACTCAAGATCAAAAAGATGGTTTAAAAGAAATAGGTGCTCGAATGTCTGTTGAAGAAACTCAACATTTATATGGAAGGCTTAGTAAACCGGGCTTAACTAGAAGATGGGGTGCTCTCGTTTTTCAATTTGCTGATTATGCTGTTAATCAAATGAATTTAGTTAATAGAATGGCTAGATATTATGGTCCAGATGGAAAAAAAGCTGCGGCTTTATATGCTACTGCTTTAGTAGGAATGGGTGGTTTTTTAGGACTTCCTTTCTTAGATGATTTTCAAAAAATTGTAGAAGCAGCTTATAATAAATTTGCAAAAGTAGATATTAATGTTGAAAAAACTATGAGAGAATATATAGCTAAAACAACAAATCCTGAGTTTGCAGATATGTTAGCAAGAGGTTGGTTAAGTCAAGCTGCTGGCACAGATATTGGAAGACGTGTAACATTAGGAACATTTCCTATAACAGGCATTATTGCTGATATTTTAACTGGACGAACAAGTTTAGTTGACTTAGGTCCTCCTTCTTTAGGTGTTCTAGATGGAATGTGGACGGCTATAACGAATGCTGCAAAATATGAAGATAAAAGAGAATTAGTTAAACTTTTACCAAAACCTTTTGCATATACATATAAATCTTATTTTGAATATCCTGAAAAAGGAATAAGAAGTGAAAGAGGAACATCTGTTTTGCCAGTACCAACTCCTTCTGTGATTGATCAAGAAAATAAAGTATTAACAGCTGGTGAAAAATTTTTATATGCTTTAGGTTTTACTCCAAAAAAAATAGCTGATGCAAGAAGAAAAACTTATTATACTAATTTTTCTAAAAATGCATCTAGAGAACTACAAGAATTTTTTACAAATGAAATAGTAAGAACTAGAGTTGCCTTGTATAACTTAACTACACAACAAACAAAAAGACAGTATTCTCCACAAGAAATTAATAATATGAGAAAAGAGTTTGCAAGAGATTTAAAAATTATCAGACAAAAAATAATTGAACATAATAAACAAGCAAATTTAAATGAAGATTATCATTTAATAGTTAACCCTCAAAATACAACTATTGAGAAAAAAGTTGATGAAGCAATATTTGGTTTTAAAAAATATCCTAAGAAACTACAACAAGAGATACGAGATATAGAAGGTTCTAATTAGTTGACATTGCAATTTAGATTCATTATAAATTAAATATGGACCACATTCATGTTGTTATTGGCTGGGACTCACGAGAAATAGATGCATATAACGTAGCTGAACATTCGGTTATTCGACGTTCATCTATTCCTGTTACCGTTACAAAACTTATGCATAATTCCTTACGATCTGCTGGTTTATTTAAAAGGGCTTGGAAGATTGATAAGAATGGACAACATTATGATGTTTTAGACAAAGCTCCTTTTTCTACAGAGTTTAGCCACACTCGATTTCTTGTTCCTGAATTAGCCAGATTAAATTCTATTAAAGGATGGGTTATTTTTTGTGATTGTGATTTTTTGTGGCTTGAAGATATTAAAAAATTAATAGATGAATTAGACTCAGAATATCCTGTGATGGCTGTACATTTTAATTATAATCCAAATGAAGAGTATAAAATGGATAACAAAATACAGACCAAATACAACTGCAAATTATGGTCTTCTTTAATGGCTTTTAATATGGATCATCCTGACAATAAAAAATTAACTGTAGACATGGTAAACAAAGCTAAAGGACTAGACCTTCATCAATTTCAATGGTTAAAGAACGGTCCCGAGAGTGTGGGTGAGATTAATCCTTATTGGAATTATGTTCCTGATATAACAGAATACGAAACGAATCAACCCAATGCTGTGCATTTTTCATTAGGAGGCCCTTGGTTAGAAGGATACGAAGAGTCTCTCTTTTCAAAAGAATGGTATGCAGAAAAAGCACACATGGATAATTTAAACATACGAACATTAAAACAAATGTTTTTAAATATAGGAGAATACAAACCGTCATGCCTAATAAAATAGCAGTAGTAACATCGTTTCGAGGCGACCATTGGAATATTTATGCTAAAGAATGTATCGATAGTTTTGTAAAGAATTGGCCTGAAGATGTTAAGCTTTATGCTTACTATAATGATTGGCCAGAAGTCGGTCTTCAAAACTATGATAAAAAAAGAGTCAAGTTTATTGACCTTACCGATAATGATAATGGCTTATGTAAGTTTTTAGAAACTCATAAAGACAATCCTAACAAATCTAACTGGCGAACAGATGCTAGTCGTTGGGCTTATAAAGTTTATACTGAATACGATTTCTTTGTTAAGAGCCCACCAAAATGTGATATAGGTATTTGGTTAGATGCTGACACAGTAACCTATAATAAAATCACACACAAAGAATTATCAGAGTGGCTACCAGAGGGACAAGACATTTGTATCTTAGATCGTACAGCAACCAACTATGCAGAAGCTGGTTTCTTCATGTTAAAGATGAGTGATTTAAATCAAGCTGTAATCGCAGACCTATATGGCACTTGGAATACTGGCGAAGTCTTTAACTACAAAGAGTGGCATGATGCTTTTGTTTTAACTCGATTGTTAAAACTACACCAAGCTCATGGTATGAAAATATATAATTTATCTCCTTATTGTGCTGACCTTAATGCTTTTGAATGTTCTCCTTTAGTAAGATATCTTTACCATAATAAAGGAATGTTAAAGTTTAAACAGAACGAACAAGAAGCAGCTAATATAAAAACAGATGTGCAGCATCAACCAAAGAATAGCAACAAAAAACCAATTATTGTACAACCTCAAGATTGTATGCCTGTAGAAGAAATTCGTACAAACATCTTGGCAAACTCAAAACGAATACCTTCTATGTTAAAAAAGTGTCAGTGGAATAACGAAGAAGTTGCTATTGTCTCTGCGGGTCCTTCTCTTAAAAATAGTTTAAAAGAATTAAAAGCATTACAAAACAATGGTGTTAAAATCATATGTGTTAAACATAGTCATAACTTTTTACTTGAGAATAATATACAACCTTGGGGCTGTACAGTTTTAGATCCTAGGCCTTTTCACGAAAAATCTACACATGGTTTTGTAAGAAAAGAACTATTAGCTGAACCACATCCTAGTATTAAATACTTTGTAGCTACAATGTCTAACACAGATGTTGTAACTCATTTACTTGATAAGAAAGCTAACATCATAGGATGGGATGCTTATTGTAATGCAATTGAAGGTTGGGATTATTTTAAAGATAGATTGTTAATAACCGGAGGAACCTGTGCTGGTATGAGGTCTATAGGGTTACTACATACTCTTGGTTTTAGAACGGTTCATCTTTATGGGTTTGACTCTTGTAATGATGGACCGCCTAAAGATAAGAATGAACTAGGAGAAGATGGTACAAAAAAATGGTTAAAGGTTTCTGTAGGTGAAGACAATAAACCATTTTGGACAACAGGGGAACTTTTAGCTCAAGCTCAAGACTTTGAAAAGTTGATGCAAAATGAAGAAGTTGATTTACAAATTAATGTCCATGGTACTGGTTTGATACCAGCCTTATGGAACGATGGCCTAAGAAACAAAAATAATACAGTCAGTTATAAGGAGTTATTGAATGAACAATAAAAAAATAGTTGGAGTGTTTATTAACACAGCTGTACAAGATCCACATTTAAATTGTTTAACAGCTTTCTGTCATGGAGTTAGGACAACAACAGATCATTTAGTTTTCTTGTCAAACTCTTCACATTACATGCAGTGTGATGTAGCTGTTATGTTTGGTTCTTGGAAGAACAGGGACAATCCACATCATGTTTTAAAGAACGATATACGAGAAAAACATAACGGAGACTTTTTGGTTCTTGAAACACCTTTATTAGGTAGAACAATAACAGAAGATCATAAATACTATCGAGTAGGAAAAAATCATTACATGGATACATTAGGTGGTTTTAACAATAAGAATAGTGAAAAAGAACGTTGGGGTATTTTAAGAACCGATTTAAATATAGAGGTTAAAGAGTGGAGAAAGGATGGTAAGCATATATTATTTCTTATGCAACTTCCCGGTGATGCTTCTACTTTAGAAACAAATATATTACAATGGTTACAAGATAATATAATTGAATGTAAAAAACATTCTAAACGTCCGATAAAGGTTCGTATGCATCCATTGATTTCTGGTTATGATTTATCAAAGTTTGAATATTTTATTAAGGAG
>Ga0209337_1003454_pt1 | contig 11185 bp, 9 predicted proteins | sample LinPmetageLP53_FD_184044 | JGI IMG/M metagenome (GOLD analysis project Ga0209337, IMG submission 184044) | Marine viral communities from the Pacific Ocean - LP-53 (SPAdes) (version 2) | ecosystem: Environmental > Aquatic > Marine > Oceanic | place: Pacific Ocean | collected 2010-02-08 | reverse complement strand
GCAAAGAAAGATCAAGAGAAGGTAGTAGCTGCGGAAGAAACTCTCCGTCGATCACCACTGCCAATCTTCGTAGGATAATTAAATGTCAGATAACGAATGGTCTAGACCAGCATCGCCACCACCTCCGCTCTTTCTTGGTAAGAAAGAAAGAGATCTTGTTAAGCAGGTCAATGATGAGCTTGTAGAAAAGGTTATTGGACAACAGATATTATACTACCCTATCGACATGGAAACTACCAACTTTCATGACCTATACGGCGAGGCAATAGAAAAAACTTTCCTACCTCCTGTCAGAGTATTTGCTCTTGTAAAATTTGATGACGAAGGTACATCTTATCTCGACTCCGTAGGTATTGATGGTAGTTCACAGATTACTGTCCACTTTCACAAGCGCAGACTCACAGAAGATCAAAACCTTTTTGTTCGTGAAGGCGACTTCGTTCTTTACGGCGAGAGATACTACGAAATTATAAAACTTTCTTCTTCTCGAAAGCTGTTTGGTCAAGTAAACAATACATTTGAGACCTCTGCTATTTGTAAGAGGGCACGCAAGGGATTATTCGATGCTACCTAAGAACTTTGATTTCGCACAACTGCCAGAGGATCAGAAGGATTTCAGTCTCAAAGAGATTGGGATGCTTGGCTCTCGAATTGAAGACATCGATTATGCGATGGTATCTTGGTTAAAAGAAGATCTTGAGCTTTCAACCTTGACTAACGAAGGTAACAAGAGAGTTCCTGTTCTATGGCAGACTCCCGAAAGAGCATTTCAGATCAAAAAGAATCATGATTTAAGGCACCCTATTGATGATGGTGGCGGCGTGATAACTCTTCCGGTTGTTTCAATAGAGAGAACCGGTATCGTTAAAGACCCAGAACGTAAAGGAAGCTTCCAAGCTCACTTGTATTCCGATAAAGGTAATGGTCGTACCGGAAGAATGATTATTGCCAAAAGGATCAAGCAAGATAAGACTAGAAACTTTGCAGTTGTTGGTAACACCCGTACAAACTCTGAAGGTGTGCGTCAAAAGTTTTTTCCAAGAGCAAACAAAAAGGTTGTTATCGAAACACTCTCGATTCCGATACCAATTTACATCAATGTTGACTATAAGATCATTGTCAAGACTGAATACCAGCAGCAAATGAACGATTTGACGCAGCCCTTTATGACGAGAACAGGACAAATAAATTCTTTTGTTATGCGTAGGAATGGGCACCTTTATGAAGCTTTTATCGACCAAGGCTTTAATCAGAGTAATAACGTAGCAAGCCTTGGAGAAGAAGAAAGGCAGTTTACCAGCGAGATTACCATAAAGGTAATTGGCTATCTTATAGGTGAGGGTGATAACGATGACAGACCCATCATTACAAGAGAAGAGAACGCGGTAGAAATTGCTTTTCCAAGAGAAACAGTGGTTCCAGTAGGCAACGATGACTTTTTTATAGACTAGACATATCCTGAAGTCTGTTTGAAACATCTGCTACTATTTACAATGAGATTAAAGATGCTATATAGCATTATTTTATAAAGAGAGGAACCCCTAATGCCCGTAAAAAGTTTTAAATTTGTATCCCCTGGTGTGTTTATCAACGAGATTGATAACTCATTCAGACCACGCCGTCCCGACGCTATCGGACCAGTAGTTATTGGTCGTTCAGTTCGCGGACTCGCAATGCAGCCTGTCAAAATTGAGTCATTTTCTGACTTCTTGACCATGTATGGAGATACCGTCCCTGGCGCAGCCGGTGGAGATGTTTACCGCGATGGTAACTATCAGTCCCCAATGTACGGCACCTACGCTGCCAAGGCATTCCTTAACGCTTCAGTAGCTCCTGTTACATACATGAGACTTCTTGGTGTTGAGAATACTAACAAGGAAACTGGCGGCGAAGCTGGATGGAAGACAACAGCAGGCGCAGTCTTCGATGGCGCTCCTGGCGATTCAAGAACTAATGGTGGAGCTTACGGTCTTTGGGCATTCCCTGATCGCACCTTTGTTCAGGCAGCAGCCACTGTTACATTTGCTGGAAACGCAAACGACGACGGAACAATAACAATCGTTTCTGCTGATGGCACCTCACTTGTTTATACCGCAAAAGACGCCGAGTCCGTAGCCTCGCGACAATTTGACAGAAATGGCACTATTTCTGAGATTGCGTTATCATTAAAAGCATGTGTAGAGGCTTCTACTGGGCATAATGGCAAAATCACAGTGTCTTGTGCGCTCGGAGTTGCTACGCTTACACAAACTTTGCCGGGCACTCACGGAAACACCGAGATTACATTGGGAGGCTCAATTGGCTCTGATACTTCTAAAACAAATTTCACTGGCGGAACCTCCGACTTGAATTCGGGAAGCCTAGGTGCTGTCTGGTATCTTGACCAGTCATCCTCAATTCAGCTTTCCGGTAACCTCCCTTCAACCGCAAATTACACCGACGCAGCGGGCGCTCCAATTATCGACCGCGCCGCGCAGGGTGTCGGTATTGTTGTCGAGAGTGACAGCGCTGGTAACTTTACAGCGTTCATTTCTGGCTCCAAGGCATCAAGCGGAGCAAATGAGAAGTTTGTCTTCAACTTTGACGACACTGATCAAAGATTCATCCGTAAGGTATTCAACACCAACCCACAACTTGTGTCAAGTGGTGACTTCTACGATTCAACCCTAGAGCGCAACTACTGGCTCGGTGGAACATTTGAGCAGGAACTAAGAGATGGCGGTCGTAACAGTCTAACTGGTAGTTCAACCTCACTTGTTACTTCTAAGATGCTCGGTGTTCTTCTTCCAATCGAAAAGGGTGGTGTCGGTCCTGGCGATATGCAGGTTAGCACCCAGGAAGCTCAGACCGGTTGGTTTATCGGTCAGGATCTTGGAGCCGCTGGAAGCTACCTTCCAGAAGAAGCACTTAAGTTATTCAAGCTTAAGGGGCGCGGACATGGTGAGTGGCTAAACAAGAATGTCAAGATTTCTATCGAGAAGATTAGATACTCTAACACACAAACAAGCGACTTCGGTTCGTTCTCGGTTGTCTTAAGAACTTTAACTGATACCGATAGTAACCCAGTTGTTCTTGAAAGATTCGACAACCTAAGTTTGGATCCGAGATCACCAGATTACATCTCTAGAAGAATTGGTGACAAGTACTTGCAGTGGAACGAGTCTGAAAGAAGGCTAAGAGAGTATGGTGAATACCCTAACCAGTCTAAGTTTGTATATGTCAGCGACATAAACGAGGGCAACATCCAGAACGCCAACTCTCTAATTCCATTCGGCTACTACGGTCCTCCAAACTTTGCTCCTGTTACTTCTTGGAGTGGTTCTTTGGAAACTGGTGATGCCAATGGTGTTTCTACAAGCTACATTTCTACTGGAAATACTTTTGCAACTGGCTCTGTTGCCGAACACTTCCTTTCAGGTGCTGCACAAAATCTTACTGCCTCTCTTCAGTGGCCAATAGTTCGCCTTCGTCACTCCGCTTCTGATGGTGGATTGTCCGACCAGACTGATGCTTACTTCGGTATGCAGACCACAAGAGACGTAGGATCAACCCGTGGCGCAGCGTCGGTAAAAGATTACCACAGACTTTGGCTACAAAGTGGCTGGGGTGGAACTGGAACCGGCTTGGTTGCTCAGTCTTACGTGTTCACGATGGACGATGTTATTGCTTCCAGCGCGGCTGCTTCATTCGAGAGTGGCTCCAGAACCGCCGGTTACAGCTACACAGCACAGGACGGCAAAACATACGAGGATCTAATTGACCTTGGTTATGATAAGTTCACCGCACCTATGTGGGGCGGTTTTGACGGCTTCGACATTACTAAACCAGACCCATTGTACAACACTGGTATTTCTGATACAGCAACCGACAAAAACAGTTACATTTACAACACCTATAAGCGTGCCATTGATAGTGTTGCTGATCCAGAGTTTGTGGATATGAACCTCTTGGTTGTCCCTGGACTAACTAAGGACGGACTAACAACGCATATGGTTGATGTATGTGAAGCGAGAGCAGATGCGCTAGCCCTCATCGATCTACCAAACGTGTATCTTCCATCACACGAAGCATATTACCCTGACATCAAGGACAGGCAGGCAGATGATCCGTCCGATGCAGCTAACAAGCTTCGCCAGCGCCAAATTGATTCATCATACGGTGCCACTTTCTACCCTTGGGTACAGACTGTAGACGAAGGTACTGGTCAGGCTCTCTGGGTTCCCCCCACTGTAGCAATGATGGGTGTTCTCGCAAGCTCCGAAAGATCATCACAGATTTGGTTTGCCCCCGCAGGCTTCAACCGAGGCGGTCTTTCCGATGGCGCAGCAGGTATTCCTGTCACCAGCGTCTCACGCAGGCTTACTTCCAAGGAGCGTGACACTCTTTACGAAGCACGTATCAACCCGATCGCTAGTTTCCCGAGTACCGGTATTGTAGTCTTCGGACAAAAAACCCTACAAGAGAGACCATCTGCGCTTGATAGAATCAATGTACGTCGCTTGGTTATCTTCCTCAAGAAGCAGATTTCCATCCTTTCCACACAAGTTCTATTCGAACAGAATGTCCAGGCAACTTGGAACCGCTTCAAGGGACTCATTGAGCCATTCCTTGCTAACGTCAAGACTCAGTTCGGTATCACTGATTACCGTCTCATTCTAGACGAGAGCACCACAACTCCTGACCTTATCGACCAGAATGTTGTTTACGCCAAGATTATGATTAAGCCAGCAAGAGCAATCGAGTACATCGCTATCGACTTCATCGTTGCTTCAACCGGCGCATCATTTGACGACTGATAAATTGGGGGCTTTTGCCCCCACCCACTACTTACTTATGAATTACAGGAGAACCTAACAAATGCCATTCTGGTCAGAAAACTTTGCAAGCAACCCCGATATGAAAGATCCAAAGAGAAACTTTAGATTTATCGTAGAGTTCGGAGGTATTAATGCTACTCCCGGTGGAGCCGTCGCTTGGTACGCCAAGACCGCAGCCAAGCCTTCGTTTGCGATTGCGAACGCAGAACACAAATACTTAAACCACACCTTCTACTACCCCGGATCTGTTACTTGGAACCCGGTTTCAATCGTAATGGTTGATCCAGTTAATCCCGATATGTCTGCTACATTTTCTGACATCATCACACAGGGCGGTTATGCACCTCCTACTGATACAACTGCTCTCGGGACCACTTCGAAAGCTAAGGCTTCCAATGCGCTTGGCGCGGTTACTATAACCCAGATTGATTCAAATGGTAGACCTCTTGAAACTTGGACTCTGTGGAACCCATTTATTGAAGATATCAAGTACGGCGATTCATTAGCATACGGAGACGATAACTTGACTGAAATTTCTATTTCACTTCGTTATGACTGGGCAAGAATTGAAACTGTAACTGATTCTGCTGCCGTAAGTGCTGGCGGAAGAGAGTTCTTCAAGATATAATTTAGACAATATAAAACGCGAGGTGTAAATTGTCAAGAAACCAAGATCGTCTTGGTGGAGCCAAAAAAAATAACAACGCTCCACCAAAGACCACTGAGGGATTTTCGTTTGTAATCCCAACAGAGTTTGTAGAACTTCCATCACAAGGAAGATATTATCCCGAAGGACATCCCCTTCATAATGAAAGCAGCATTGAAATCAAACAAATGACTGCTAAAGAAGAAGACATTCTGACTTCAAGAACACTACTAAAGAAAGGAGTGGCGCTTGATAGGTTGATTCAAAGTCTTATTGTAGATAAAACAATTGATCCAAATACTCTTCTTATTGGTGATCGCAATGCCATCATTGTATCAGCAAGGGTTTCAGGATATGGCAACGTCTATTCTACTAAAGTAGATTGTCCTGCTTGTAACACAAGACAAAATTATTCTTTTGACCTAAACTCGGCAAACATTAACGAGGGCGAAGTTGATACTTCTTTCGGCGTTACTGATAACGGCGATGGGACCGTGACTTGTGTTCTTCCAAAAACAGAAATCACTGTTGTGGCAAAGCTTTTAACTGGTCGTGACGAGAAAGGCATTGCTAATATGATCAAGGGAGACAATCTTGTCTCCAAACAATTAGAAGCAATGATTATTAGTGTAAATGGTGATAGTTCTAAAAACGCAATTAATTATGTTGCCAACAATTTGCCTTCAATTGACTCGCGACACCTAAGAATGGTTGTAAAAGATGCAACTCCAAACGTTGATTTAACTCAAGAATTTTCCTGTTCCGAATGCGGACACACTCAGGAAATGGAGGTGCCGCTTACGGCGGACTTTTTTTGGCCTAACAGATGAATATAATGAGGGAGTTTATGAGCAGATTTTCTTCCTTAAGTACTCGGGTGGTTGGAGTTTTTCTGAAGCTTACAACCTACCTATAGGACTTAGAAACTGGTTTACTAAACGAACCATCAAACAATTAGAGATGGAAGCAGAGGCAATAAAAAATGCATCAAATGGCGGCAGCAACTCACAAGAACTAACACCTTTTAATCAGCCAACAATGCCAAAAACCTTCTAAATTAGGCACCCTTGTGGTGCCTTTTCTTTTTTGCAGCGAGCCTATTTATAGGGAGAGGTAACTTTGTATGGCATTAACACAAGACCAGATAGATAATCTATTAGAAGCTTTAGAAGGTCTAGCGCCGTCAGCCACTAAGTTAAATAAAGAACTTAGTAGCGCCTCCAACAGCACCCTTGAGACTTTAAAGAATTCTAGCGAACTCGCTGCGGTCGCTGGCGAAGTAGCAACCGCTCTCGAAAGGGAGATTGAACAACGGGCAAGAATATTAAATTCAATTGATAAGTCAGCCAAAAGAGCAAAAAAATTATACGATCAGACTGCTAAAATGGAAGATCGTTATGAAAGAGCCGTTGATTTAAATAATGAATTGATCAAAAGATTAGATGAACAGATAAGACAAAACAAAGATAACATCGGATTGGTTCAGCAACTTCAGGCCGAAAAAGAAAAACTTCGTGATAATAATTCTGACCTAACAAAAGAAGCTGAAAAATATAACAAGGCTCTAAAAAAGGCAAACAAGCAAATTGACGATATGACTGGCGCTCTGTCAAAAATAGCTAAAGGTGATTTTCTTGGTGGTTTGAGCGATGCCGCAGGTATGCTTACTTCAAAACTCGGCGAGGTAGCTAAGCCATTAAAAGACAATTTAGCATCAATGATGGCTCAAAGCATGGCAGCAGTTCCAGAACTTGAAGCGCTTGGCGCCGCAGCAGGTAGTGGAGGTGGTGCGGCTGGATCATTTAGTACAATGGCAGCCGGCGTAGGTGGCACAACGGTAGCTATAGGTCCTTTGATTATAATTATTGGAGCCCTCGTAGCGGTATTAGCAGGGCTTGCTGTTATGGCTGGCATTGCGAAGATGATGATAGAATTTTCTGTTCAAGTCGCCAATGCGGGTCGAGAATTGGCAAAAACAACAGGCTTATCTCAAGAATTTTCAAATACATTAATGAGTTCAGCACAAGACGTTAGAGAATTTGGAGCAACTGTAGAAGATCTTACCGCAGCAAACCAAGCACTAAACCAAACATTCACAGACTTTAGTATGCTTTCACCCCAGGTGGCGGTTGGTGTCTCTAAAACCACCACGGTTCTAACAAAACTTGGAATGAGTGCTGGCGATGTAGCAACTGGATTTCAGAATCTAACAAAAGCGATGGGGCAAACACCTAAAGAAGCAAGCGGCTCTATGTTAGAACTTGAGGCACTATCAAGAGACTTGGGCGTAAGCGCATCTCAGATGGGTGCTGACTTTGCTGGCGCTGCACCACAATTGGCAAAACTTGGCAAAGATGGCGTGACTGCGTTTAAGCAGCTAGCAGTGGTTTCTAAGAGCACTGGTATTGAGGTTAACCGACTACTTGCAATTGTAGAGAAATTTGATACCTTTGAGGGTGCTGCAAGACAAGCAGGCAAATTAAACGCTGCGTTGGGTGGCAACTTTGTAAATGCCATGGAGCTTTTGACAGCAACTAACCCTGTAGAACGTTTTGAAATGATAAGAGATTCAATTCTTGATGCTGGCTTATCTTTCGATGAGATGAGTTATTACCAGAGAAAGTTTTACGCTGAATCTGCCGGATTAAAAGATGTGGGTGAGTTGGCGCTAATGTTAAGTGGCGACTTTGATTCATTAAACGAGAATGTCGGCAAAAACTCAGCAGATTATGAAGCTGCCGCAAAAAGAGCCAAGAGCTTTCAATCAATTCAAGAGGAGCTAAAGAACACTCTATACTCTCTAATGCCTGTTTTCGAACCATTGGTTGAGGTAATTCAAGATATGTCCACAGCTTTGTCTGATTTCGCTTTAGAGTATAAAGACGACATAAAATTTGTATTTGAAAGTATTGGAAATATAGTGGTTGACCTTATCAAAATGTTCATGGCTGTGGCACCTCTTATAATTGGAATAACAAAGTTGTTTATGTATTTTGTTGGGGCTATTGCGTTTGTTCTAGAGGGCATCACATCGATAACAGCAGCAATGCTTGGTCTAAGAAAATCAATTTCAGTTGATAAAAGTTCTCCAACACTACTTGAAGGGCTCGGATTGATGGCCGATAATCTAGATGGAGTAAAGGGTGCGGGAATTAGTGCTCTGAGTCCCTTAGACAAACTAAGAGCCAAGATGGGAGATCTTAGAAATGACGCGTTCAGCGGTGATGGTGGTGTTATAGAAGGCGCAAGAATCACTGCCGCCTCAATCGAAGGTGTTGGAGATGCGTCTGGACGAGCAGCCGCATCATTAAGGGCTTCTGCGCCCACAATAGCAAATAACAACGCAGTTTCCAGTGCTATCTCTAATGTATCTAATAATAGTGTTGTGAATAATAACGGACAAGGTGGCGGGGCAACAGGAATTAATATTAAGTTTGACAATAAAAAGTTTGCCGACCTTTTCGATGTTCAAGTTGAGAAGTCAATTGGTAGAGCAGCAAGAAAGGCGGTAATATAAAATGTCATCAGAATTTGACGTAAAAAAATATAAGAACGATGGACAAATCAAAGCAACTAATGGTTTTGGAACTCAGTTTACTTTAATTGATGGCTCTGATGCGTTAGCGAATGGGTTGGAGCAGGTCATATCTTTTAGAAACATTAGAAACGATGAAGATGTAAAGTTTAAAGCATTCATAACAGCATTTAATGAGACATATTCTCCAAACTTTAACTCAAATGAAGTATTTGGACGAACAGATCCGATCTACCAATACAAGAACACAACAAGAGCAATAACTCTTGCCTTCAAAGTGCCTGCTTCATCTGAAAGCGAAGCATTTGAGAATCTAGGAAGAGTTCAGAAATTGATCCAAATGCTATATCCTAGTTATGAAAGCGTTAGCGCTCTCAGTCCCAACGCTCTTACCCTTTCGGAAGCCCCAATTGTTCGTTTAAAAGTTATGAACCTCTTGACTAGTGTAGCTGGGGCAGGTGGAAGTTTTGACAAATTCAGAGGAACATTTGAAGATGACTTTTATGCTGCCTATAGATCAACAGACGATCCTGGCTTGGGCTTACTTGGTATAATCAATTCTTGTACGGTGAACCATAACCTTGAAGGTCCAGAAGGCTCTTTTCAAAAAATAGATCAGTCTGCCTTTGCTGGTGGAGCTACCTCTCCTGTCAAAAACACAATACTGCCAAAACTGATTGATGTTTCGATTAGCTTTAGCCCAATGCATGAAGAAACAATAAATAACGCGAACGAAAATTTACCTGTTTTTCCTTATGGTGTAAAATTAAAGAAAGATGCGAAAGCCATAAAACGTAAAGTGCTCCAACAAGGAACCGGACTAAACGAACAAAGAAGAATAAAAAAAGAACTTGAAGCAAAAAGACAAGCTGCTACAAATGCCCAACAAGATATAGATAAACAAACTGCTAGATTTCTCAGAACAGCAGAAAAATTACAAAGCAGTGACCCAGATTCAGGACGTAGAAAAAGATTGGCAGGTCGTGCTGTTCGCCAGGGTGGTCGTCTAGATGATGACCAGATCAGTTCAATAGAGGCTCTAAATAAAGCCAACGCAGACCTTGCGGCAACAGAAACAAAATTCGATGATTACCACCTTTAGGATACAAAAATGTCAAATATAAGAAACAAAAGACAAAGAGTTATTACAAATGGGTCGAGACACTACAAAAAGTTTCTTGATAAGAGAGGCGTAAAATCAATCAAACATTACGCCACCCCCATCGTAAGACACCCAACAATCTCAGATAGAGCAGGCATAGACATTGTTAGTCATGTATGGTCATACGGAGACAGGTTCTATAAACTGGCTCATCAGTATTATGGAGACGTGGACTTCTGGTGGGTTATTGCTTGGTGGAATGGGCAACCAACAGAAGCAAACATTAACACTGGCGACTTGTTAGATATACCATTAGATCTGGCAGAAGCTCTAAAGGTATTAGGAATCTAAGATGGCAAAACCATATTGTTTTAAGTCTACTGAAAAACTTGGAAAAATTCAAGAAGCAGCAAAAAGCTACGCTGAGACCCTGAATCAAATTCATGAAGATGAAATAACAACAGAAGCTTGGGCTGAAGCCTGCTATGGCTTGAAAACCAGTGATAACGCCAATGTTGCTTCTCTCGCAACAAAGCCAGAAGATGACCTTATAAGATTAGATGGCTCTGGCGGTAATGCATTCTACGAATTAGAGACAATAAAAACCAGCGAAACGGAAGCATTTTCTTTTGCGGAAGAGGTGAGGAAGCAAACACAAGGTTATGCAGACGCTCTTAAAAATGTAAAACATATACAGCAGCATTTTGACTTCATCCTGAAGAGTGGCCAAATTAATCTTGGTCCTGGCTTTCAAACATTTGTCACCACAGGCGGTTGGAAAGAAATTAATATAGAAGAATTAAAAGCTTATATCGATAAGATAGATCTCGCACTCTGGGGGGCGGCTGATCAGCACTTCTCGAAGACAGCCGCAGCAATTGAAAAAGATTTTAAAAGTTTAGAATCGGCTATCCAAATATTAAATGATAGCAAGTGCCCGACAGAAAATCAGCTAAAAGACATTTATGTAGCATCGTTTACGCGCCTTGCGGCATTGGGACAAAAAGAAGCGGAAGAAGAAAAACTCGAACAGTTTGCGGAAGATGTTGCTACAGCAGCCGTCGCTGCGGGAATCGCTCTTCAGA
>Ga0209337_1003452_pt1 | contig 11189 bp, 10 predicted proteins | sample LinPmetageLP53_FD_184044 | JGI IMG/M metagenome (GOLD analysis project Ga0209337, IMG submission 184044) | Marine viral communities from the Pacific Ocean - LP-53 (SPAdes) (version 2) | ecosystem: Environmental > Aquatic > Marine > Oceanic | place: Pacific Ocean | collected 2010-02-08 | reverse complement strand
CACTTTAGTGAAGATCAATATCAGGAATATAGAGATTTAATTGTAGAAGACCAGAAACGTAGATTTAGAGAAAACCAAATAGAATCAGAAGGAAATGATCCTGCTGAATCTGGTGAAGCATATGGTACACCACATTCATTAGCTTCATTATATGGAGCTGGAAGATACCCAGGAAGTAAAGGTGTTCCATCAGGTTATGCTATTGGTGATAAAAATTATCCTGAAACTGTATTAGATCAAGGAAGACCATCTGAAAGTCCATCTGATTATAATAAGCAAGATAGTAATCTTGGTAAAGATGTTACAGGTTCAGATAGAATGACATCATCTAATCAAGCTGAGGATAGACCGGGGTTAAATGAAACTAAGAAAAAGAATAAAAAAGATGATAATCTTTCTACACGAGCTATATATGCCCAAAATGAAAACAGTTTAAAGAAAATGTTCCCGAAATCTCAAGTAAATTTATTCGAAAAGGAAAATTTATTGGATGAAGAACAAATACGTGAAGAAATAAAATAATTTCAATATTTATAGACAGTAGCGCACTACTTATGAAAATGAAACACAACAAGTATAAAAACACTGGTGTTCTTTTTGAATTATTGGTTCGAAAGATTACATCGGATACTATGTCCAATAGTAATTCAAAGGCAGCGAGTTTAGTAAAAAAATATTTTACTAAAAGTGAGTTAGCCAATGAAAACAAATTATACCAAACCCTAAATAGATCAATTTCTTTATCAGAAGGTAAAGCTGAATCAATACTATCTACAGTACTTGATTTATCTAGAAAATTAGATAGAGATAAACTTTCAAAGGAAAAATATAATTTAATAAAAGAAATTAAAAATAATTTTGATATTAATGATTTTTTCGGAGCTAAAATTAAAAATTATAAACTTTTAGCTTCAACTTACATATTATTTGAATCTTATAATAATAAAAAGTTTGGAAATCCTGAATCTATTATCACATCCAAAATTACTATTTTAGAACATATCACTTCTAATCCAGATTCTAAAATATCCTTATCTCCATTAGTTGAAGAATTAACTACAATGGATAAAGGTACACGTTCTTTGGCATATAAAATAATGCTAGAAAAATATAATACAAAGTTTGATAATTTAACTAAAGAACAAAAAGAAGTATTAAAAGAATATATTAATAGTGCAACCGATGCACCTAAATTAAAAAAATTCTTAAATAATAAATTTAACATTATTTCTAAAGTATTAAAGGAAAATGTTGGTAAAATAAAAGACCCTGCTCTTAAAATAAAAATACAAGAAGTTATAAACCTAATCAATCCTATTTTGACAACCAAAAATTTGAAAGATGATCATTTAGTTGCTTTATTGCAATATCTTGAACTTTCAAAGGAAATTGAAATAGTATGAAAAAATTAAAAATTAAGGGAATAAAAAAAGAAATGAGCACCACAGGTACTGGTGCTTCTTTTGCACCAGGTATAGGTGCACAATACGCTACTGCAAAAGCATTTAAAAAGAAAAAAACAGAAGAAGGTCCAAATTGGTCTAAATTAAGACAAGGTCAATTAGGTATAGCTAAAACATCACCTGTTTCAAAACAAGTAGATGTTTCCGAACCTTTTACTACACTTAGTCCTTCTATTCCAAATAGAAAATCTAAAGCAATAGATTACGTTAAATTATTTGAGAAATCAATTGACCAATATCTTGCTGGTATTAATAGTCAAGCAGATAAAAAATATAAAAAATGGAATCCTGTAACGGATTTTACAGATAGTCAAGCTAATGCTGGTGATAATACAGGATATGATATGGATACCCAAGATGCTGCTTCTGTATCAGAATTAGCAAAATTTTCAGATAAAAGTAATAAACTTAAAATAGGTGATACTGATGTTGAAAAAGGAGTAAAATATACTGTAACAGATATAGATAAAACAACCGGAGCAATTCAATGGAAAATTGATTATGTACCCGCTTATGATACAGTATACAAAGAATTTGAGGAATTAAGAAGTACTTTAAATACATTAGCTGTAAAAACAGATGATACTACTATTGATAATTTAAGTGATGAAATAAGAAATGTATTTAATAGATATAGAACTCATATTAGAAAAAATTATCCTGATGCTTATAAAAAGTTTAGAACAAACGAAAATATAAACGAACAAGCTGATTACAAATACCTTACTCAAGTTATTTTAGATGCAAATCCAAAAATGAATGTTTATTATAGTTCTTCAAGGAATGTAGTAAACATAGGTGGTGTTGGATATGATAAAGGAGACTTAGTTAAAAACTTTAACCAACCACAAGGTTCGTCTGGTAAAATTAAAAACAACTTTTACTACGCAAATGAAAATCCTATAGATACTAAACAAGAAGTTGAGAGGTTATCTAATGGGAAAATCAAAGTAGATATCCAAAAAGGATATGGTGATAAACCAATGGTTGTTTATAGTGTAGCAAAATCATTAAACGAAAGATTAGGTGTTTCTAAAGATAAATTAAGTAACATATTAAAATTTGTTGGTGCTATTAATTTCGCACAAATGGTTATAAGTCTTAGAGATGAAAATGTTCAGGACGAAATCGTATCCGCTTTTGAAGATCAATATCCTGCCGTAATAGATAAAAGAGATGATTTACAAGAAGTAAGATATTCTAGATTTAAAAAAGAAGCTAAACTTCGTACTCCTACTGAACAAATACATAGAGCAGTTAGAGAAATTAGACAGAGAATGAATGAAATGTTAAAAATCGTTGGTCATACTGAAAGAATGAAAAATGAATTAAAACAAAGTAATGAAGGTATGTCATATTTAAAACGTACTAAAAATGCTCTTGGTAGCATTTCAGAAAAATTACAAGAATTAACTAACCGCATTAAAGGGCTAACAGAATAAATAATAATCCTTTCAGCTTTTAAAGAAAGTAAATATTTATATACATGGAAATAAAAGATCTTTACAAAAAAATCCTAGATACATCAAATTATCAACAAAATGCTGATAAAAAGATTGAAGAATCTTATAAAGATGGGGTACAAATTATAGCTAAAACCATAGATATGGTTAATCCTTATGAATATTCGAGAGGATTAGATTATGAAATGAATATGGCTAATAACGCTGTTGGTGATTGGATGGAAGAAGATCTAACCACTGAAACTATTAAAAAAGCATCTAAAAAAGTATTAAAAAATCTTACAAAAGATGCTCAATATTATCAAAAGAAAGTAGCTTACCAAATGGAAGGCGATAGTATGTATGATATTGAAGTTAATAAAAAATCTATTGAAGCTTTAAAGAAAACTAATGGCAAGATTATGAAGGAAGGTAAAACATCTTTTTTAGATGAACAAACCTACACTATGTATGCTGACAAGTATGATACTAATGAAGCTACTCCCGATGATATTGCTGAATTAGGAAGAAATCGTGATGCTATTTACGAAAAATATGCTAAAAGGTATGAGGTTGATATTAACGAATTAAAAGATAGAGTAGAAGCACGTAGATTAGAAAAAGAAGATGTAAATGAAGCTATGGATAAAACAACAAAATCTGCAATTGCAGATGAAATAGCTCAATGGAGGGAAGGTAATTTATCTAAAGAGCAACTAAAAAAAAGTCTTATGGATTTAAGTGATGGAGAATTTCAATTAGATTCTATTAAAGGATTTAATAATGAAACTATAGAAGCTCCTGATGCGGCAACTGCTCTTGAACTACAGAAAAAAGATCCAAAAGCGTACATTAAAATAGCAGATAAATAATGAAAAAATCATTATTAATAGAATATTCTGTTTTTACTCCTAAAACATCCCGTCTTAATGAAGGTATTTCGGGAAATAAAAATATGGTTGTAGAAGGTGTCGTTCAACGTGCCGAAGAATTTAATCATAATGGGAGAACTTACCCATATGATGTATTAAAAAAAGAAGTTGACAAATATATTGATGGCCCTATTGCTGAAAATAGAGCATTAGGAGAATTAGACCACCCAGAATCAGCAGTAATAAATTTAAAAAATGCTTCTCATAATATTAAAGAATTATATTGGGAAGGGAATGATTTAATGGGTAAAATTGAAGTTTTACCTACCCCATCAGGAAATATATTAAGAGAGTTATTTAATAATGCTATTACAGTTGGTATTTCTTCAAGAGGTATGGGTTCAGTTGAACCATTAGGTGAAGGTAGAGTAGAAGTACAAGATGATTTTGAATTATTATGTTGGGATTTTGTATCAACACCATCAACTCATGGTGCATTTGTAAGACCAGTTGGTTTAAATGAAGGATATAATCCTAAAGCAGTTACTAAATATAAAAGAATGAACGAAATAATATCTGACATAATTTGCACTCAGTCAGGGATTTGCTGTATTCGTTAAACATTCCTCATTTTTTCCTTAATTTTATATATTTATCTACAGATAAGATAGATATTCCCAATAATATCTCACTCAAGATATAAACCCTATATTACTTCACTAATAAGTAATCCACATTAAATTTTATTAACAATGTCAAACACAAAGTTTTTCAACGATGCTGTCGCTGAAGCTAAGGAGATCCGTGAAACGGCTCTTGCAAACGCTAAGCTAGCATTAGAAGAAGCTTTTACTCCACAAATCCAATCTATGCTTGAAAAGAAACTTCAAGAAGAAGAAGACGATTTAGATGAAGGAAAAGCAAAAGACGATATGGACGAGGCGAAAGCTAAGGACATGGACGAAGCAAAGGATACTACTGACGAATCAGTAACTAACGAAAATGCTCGTACAGACGCGGAAGAAGAAGGATACAAAGACGGTATCAAAGACACTAAAGCAGACATCAAAAAAGCCATGAAATCTATTAAACAAGAAGGCATGGATGATGATGACGCTAAGAACGAGGATGCTCGTACTGATGCGGAAGAAGAAGGTTATTTAGATGGAAAAAGAGATTCCTCAATCGGAGGCGTGACGCGTAAAATCGAAAAAGACAAATTCGAAGAAACCGCTGAAGTTGAAGAAGGAGCAATTGAAGAAATCGATCTAGATGAACTACTCGCTGAATTGGAAGCTGCTGAAACTACAAGTGAAGCTGCTGAAACTGAAATAACTAACGAAGAATCTGAAGACGAAAGAGCTGACGTAGACAAATATGAATACGAAAAAGGCAAAGAAGCTGGTAAAGCTGACGACGAAGATGAAGTTGGTGAAATAACAGTAGACGAACTTAGAGACATTATCCGTGACGTTATTACTGACGTAATGGGTGGTGGAGAAGATGAAGAGATAGAAATGACTTCTGATGAAGAAGAAATTGAAATTTCTGAAGAAATGTCCGATAAAGATATGGATGAAGCTAAATACAAAGATATGGACGAAGCTAAATCTAAGGAAGATATGGACGAAGAAAAAATGCCATCACAAGCTGAATTAGAAACAATGGGTGAATCAAAAGCTGAATTAAATGAAGCTATTGAAGTCATTAAAACTCTAAAATCAGAACTTAATGAGGTAAATCTTCTTAATGCGAAACTTCTTTATGTAAATAAATTATTCCGTAATAAAACTCTAACTGAAGCACAAAAAGTAAAAGTAATTAATGCTTTTGACCGTGCTGAATCAGTAAAAGAAGTGAAAAATATTTTTGAAACAATTAAGGATGCAATTACATCTGAAGCTAAAAAGTCAATCCAAGAAAATAGAGGATTTGCTTCTAAAGCCGCTGGTGTAGCTCCATCAAAACAACCAATTGTTGAAGGAAATGATTTCGTTGCTAGAATGCAAAAATTAGCTGGAATTATTAACTAATTTCAATTAATTAATTATTAACAATTTAAAAATTATAAATTAAAATGTCAAACGTAGTAAATCAACTATTAGAAACCGCTAACCCATACAAGTCAGTACAAAAAGATGCTGCTAAACTTGCAGGGAAATGGGGTAAGTCAGGGTTGCTAGAAGGAATCAGTAATGATACTGATAAATCTAACATGGCAATCATGCTTGAAAACCAAGCTAAACAACTTGTTGTTGAAGCTTCAACTACTGGAACCGGAGGTACATGGACCGACGGAACTGGTGGACAATATGCTGCTGTAGCATTGCCTCTTGTACGTAAAGTATTTGGGCAAATCGCTGCTAAAGAATTTGTTTCTGTACAGCCTATGTCTTTACCTGCTGGTCTAGTATTTTATCTAGATTTCCAGTATGGGGATACTAAAAAACCTTTCGTAGTAGGTCAATCACTATACGGTCAAGGTACTCAAAACTTCGGTAATGCTGCTTCAGGTGGTCTTTATGGTGCTGGAAGATATGGTTATTCAATGAACCAATTTTCTTCATCAAATGGATTCACAGTAGCATCAGGATCTTGGAAAGATGTAAATTTTGATGGTCAGTTTTCTGCATCAGCTGCTGCTACAGTAGGTAATGCAATTTCAGCTATTAAAACTATTACTATCCAAACAGGATCATTATTCCTAAACGATGCCTTAACTGATATGAACGCTGTTCAAGCATTTATATTCGCTTCAGGTACTGTAGATGGTGAAAAAGCAAAAATTGCTGCTCAATTACCAGCATTTACGTCTGTTACTGAATCAGGTGGTGCAATTAAATTTGTATTTAGTTCATCAGCTGCTCATTTAGCTAATGGTACAGGTAGTGTATTCTATAACAAGAAAACAACATTTAATGCAAGAGGTGATTTCGAAGCTGGTAGTACGGACGCTGTTCCTAACGCTAACATGCACAACAATACAAATGGTGTGTCTGGAAGTAACTGTACTAATTGTGATAACATTGTTATCCCAGAAATTAATGTTCAGTTAAGATCAGAAACTATTTCTGCGAAAACTAGAAAATTAAAAGCTCAATGGACACCAGAATTTTCTCAAGATTTAAATGCTTTCCATAGTTTAGATGCTGAAGCTGAATTGACATCAATTCTTTCAGAATACATCTCATTGGAAATTGATCTTGAAATTCTTTCAATGTTAATTGAAAACGCTCCTATTACAGAAGTATGGTCAGCTAAAGTTGGAAATCAACTAAATAATGCTGGTACAGCATTTGATTCTAACACTGCTGGTGTATATTATACTCAAATGAGCTGGTTCCAAACATTAGGTATTAAACTACAGAAAATTAGTAATGAAATCCACCAAAGAACACTAAGAGGTGGAGCAAATTTCATGGTAATTTCTCCAACTGTTGCTACAGTATTAGAATCTATTCCAGGATTTGCTGCTGATACAGATGGCGATGCTGCTAAATCTACTTACGCTTTCGGTGTACAGAAGATTGGTGCATTAAATAGTAGATACAAAGTGTACAAAAATCCTTATATGACTGAAAATACAATCTTATTAGGATTTAGAGGAAACCAATTCCTAGAAAGTGGTGCTGTATATGCTCCATATATTCCATTAATCATGACACCATTAGTGTACGATCCTAATACCTTCACTCCAAGAAAAGGTATTATGACTAGATATGCTAAGAAAATGGTAAGACCTGAATTTTATGGTAAAGTATTTGTAGGTGACCTAGATGTAATTTAAAAATTCTATCTTAGTTAAAAACTAATACTATTTTAAAGAAAAACCCGTCTGTAAAGGCGGGTTTTTTGTTTTTATATATATTTATCGACGTAAAACAAAATTAAAAACTTATGTACGCAAACCTATTTGCTCCAACATTACCAGATTGGCAATCTTTTAAAAGATTAAATGAAAATAAAAGTTTATCTGAATCTGAATTGGTAATAAAATATAAAAAACTTTCACTAGCTCAAGATAGAATGATCGAAGAAAGTATGTACCAAATTAATATGCATAATGAAGCATTAATTAATGCCCAAGGTGGAGGTTCGGGAGCAGGAGCCGCTGGAGGTAGTGCTAATACAGCTAAAGTTCTTAGTATACAACAATATGCCGGAGCTATTCAAAATAATACAGGATTTTATAGATACACAGGTGGGTTTGCAAGTTCATCTGATGAAGCATCTGTTGTAGTAAATTTTGATAGAAATGTTGAAGTAGATCCCGATGTAGAAGGAATACCAGCATTTATTGCAAATAATAGTCAAGGTGGAAAAGGTACAAATTCACAAGTAATATTTAGTTATGATGCTGATGGATCTGTAGATAAACAAGCATTAGTATTTGCTTATTCTCAGTCTTCACAAGCTGCTTTATCTATAACAGTAGCAACTTCACAAGTTGACACTACAGATGATAATATCCAATTTACTGGTGGAACAAATTTATATAAACAAGGAAACCAAGTACAATATTCAGCTGCGGGAGGAACTGTTATGGCAGGTCTTGTTGATGGAGGAGTTTATTATATATTAGAAGGAGATACACCTGCTGCACAATTTAAGTTAGTTGCTGATCAATCAGCTGCTGGTAACCCCTTTAATGAAAACCCAGCTCTGTTAAATCCAGTAAACATAACAGGTACAGGAAATAATTCACAAACATTTAAATGTTTATCTCCATTCATTTCAGCAAATACAATAGGTATTTTTGATGCAGTAAATTTATTTACTGGAACAGGACAAAGAGATGGAGGTGCTGTATTTACAAACATGAATTCAGGTTCATATAGTGGTAGTGTTTCGGCCTCAGCATTTTTCTCATCATCAAATAGATTATATGCATCATCATCAGCAGTATGGATTGTATCAGCATCAGTAGATGCTTCAAGAAACTTAACATCTGTTTCTGCTTCATATAATACTTCTGAAGCAAATGCTTTAGAATATGTACAAATCGCTGATACATTAGATTTACCAGATAATTTCTTAGGTAACCAAAATTCAGGATCAAGAGTTACAATTACACAACAAATGTTTGTAAGTGGTGGTAATGATATTTTAACATTTAATCCAAATTCAATTTGGACAAAAGAAGTACCTGGACATGAAGTATATCCTGGAGTAGGTGGTCATATTGTTGATGAAGCAGATAAAGAAGCTGCTAATTTAACTTATGGTGCTCCACAAATAACAGCTCCAAATACTAGATCAACATTAGTAGTATAATATGAATTTAACCAACCTTTTAGGAGCCGGAATAGTATTAAGTGGTTCAATGTCCGCTTCAGGTGAATTTTTTGCCTATAGAGCAACATCTGATACTAATGCAAGAGTTTATTTTAATAATCTTAAACAGATTAATAATACAGGTGGTACTGTAACTCCAACAGCTGATACAAATGGCTCAAGTGCTTTTGTATCTGGTGGGTTTACAGCAGCTGGAGAAACTATATATGGATCAATATGTTTTGTAAGTCAATCTGCAGGACAATCTATTGTTTATGAAGGCTCTATAACACCATCTTCCCCAGTTAAATTATAAAATTTACTAAAAAATAATTAAAAATAACCCACCCTACAAGGTGGGTTTTTATATTTATACTTGAACGCTTTTAACTGATTGTTTAACCAAATAATAGTTTATGTCAAGTAAACCCCATACTGACCAAGTTTATAAACAAAAAAGAATCCCTAAAAATCCAATAAAATTTAAAATTCCTCTAAATGAAGAACAAAAACAAACAAAAGCAATAATATTAGAGAATACAATAACTCTTTTAGCTGGTCAAGCAGGTTCTGGAAAAACGTTATTAGCTTGTAATATAGCACTTGATGGTTTATTTAGAAGAATGTATGATAAAATTATCATTACTCGTCCTACAGTATCAAAAGAAGAAATTGGGTTTTTACCTGGAGATATGAGAGAAAAAATGGATCCATGGGTTCAACCAATTTATCAAAATATGTATCTTCTTTATGATAAAGTAAAAATTGAAAAATATATACAAGATGAAAAAATAGAAATTGTACCTGTATCTTTTATGAGAGGTAGAACATTTTTAAATTCATTAATTATAGTAGATGAAGCACAAAATGTTACCCACGAACAAATGGAAATGATTGTTACTCGTATAGGTAAAAATTCTAAAATGATTGTATGTGGAGACACATTTCAAGTAGATTTAAAAAATAAATCTGATTCTGGATTTAAATTTTTATATAATGCTGCTAAAAGAGTTAAAAGTATGGAATCTGTTACTTTACAAACTAATAATAGAGATGAAATAGTAGAAGACTTAATTAATTACTATAATGATGCTTATGATAAAAAACAAATCGTAGGTACTGCAGGTAGTAGTGGATCACAGAAGAGGTAAATATTTATAATCAAACACAACTTATGGCTGATTTTACTGTACAAATAATTGAAAATATTAAACTAAATGGCGTTCAACGAGGATCTCAAGTAAATAAAATTATTTCTGGTATTAATTATACTGATAATAGAATTTTAAATACAACCTCAGGATCTGAAACTACAATATTTTCATTATCCGATGTTGATGGAGCAGGAACTTTTGTAACTAGCAGTTTAAAATATGCTAGAATAACTAATATTGATACAACATCATCAATTAATTTAAAAGTATCTTCCTCAACTGAACAATTAAATTTTAAAGTTACTCCTGGTGATTCATTTATGTTATCAACATCTAATATTACTGGAAGTATTTTATCAGGTAGTGATGCTGTATTTTCTTATGGAGATATATCTTCAATTAAAGTTGAACCTGTATCACCTCCAACTGGTAGTAGTGCTGCAGTAGAATATATCATTGCAACAACGTAAATATTTATATATATAAAACAATATGGCAGAACAAGCACCTATAATATGGACTGGAACTTCAAGTTTCTCCCCCGGCCAAACACCCTTTGGGTTCTATGATAATGAATCTAGCTTTGATTTAGATGCCGATAAAGTAGCAGGATTTTGTGCTACTCGTTTAGGGTATCCCACTGTTGATATAGAAATGGGTAGTGGGTCTTTTTATGCTTGTTTTGAAGAAGCTATAACTACCTATGGTAATGAGCTTTATCTATACCAAATAAGAAATAATTTTATTTCTTTAGAAGCATTCGATACTGGTTCTTCATTAAATAGATCAGTTATTCAACCTAATTTAGGTAATATAATTAGATTAGCAGAAGATTATGGATCAGAAGCAGGTGCGGGTGGATATATAGATTGGTATACAGGATCTGTTACAATGAGTAAAGGTCAACAGGATTATGATTTAAATGCTTGGAAAGATGATCAAGGCATTACAGGTTCAATTGAAATAAAACGTGTTTTTTATGAA
>Ga0209337_1003450_pt1 | contig 11191 bp, 9 predicted proteins | sample LinPmetageLP53_FD_184044 | JGI IMG/M metagenome (GOLD analysis project Ga0209337, IMG submission 184044) | Marine viral communities from the Pacific Ocean - LP-53 (SPAdes) (version 2) | ecosystem: Environmental > Aquatic > Marine > Oceanic | place: Pacific Ocean | collected 2010-02-08 | reverse complement strand
CCATGCTTTGTCTGGTCTACCCCGACCGCGAGGGTGCCTCGGCAAAAGCCGGTTTCAAATTCATGCGCACAACCAGCCTCAGCCAATCCAAGAGCGCGCGGTTTCTGCCCAAGCTCGCCCAGCAATCTTCGGAATGGAGCCACGTCCAGGCAGAATTGCAGGCCGGGAAACGCCTCGTGCAACTTTTTTACGGCGTTACCAGCTATTCACCGCTTGGCCTCGGCGATGCCCATGAACGCTCGATCAAGGCTATCTACAAGGCTGCCGGTTGGGATTTGGCCGACGAGCGGTTTCTCCAGCTCCACGGGCTGATCGCCGCCATGCCCATGACACTGGCGGATGGCCTTGCCCATGATCTTAAACGGTTAAAGCGGCTTAAAACCATGCTTTCAACTAGCGCAGCTCATATTGCGCCGTTGCAGGGCGAGTTTCTGGGCGGGCCGCTGCCACATCTGCTGCTTGTCGGCAGGCGCGGGCAACCATTCTATTGGTCGCCATTTGAAAATGACGCGGGCAATCATAATGTCGCGATTTGCGGAAAATCCGGTTCGGGCAAATCAGTATTGCTTCAGGAAATGTGCGCAAGCCTGCGCGGCGCGGGCGCGAAAGTTGTCGTGATTGATGACGGGCGCTCCTTCGAGCATTCGGTTAAATTACAGGGCGGGCGCTTTGTAGAATTTACCCTCAAATCCGGTTTCTCGCTCAATCCCTTTTCGATGATCGATGATGTGCGCGCCGCCGAAGACGATGATTATAAACTCGACTGCATCGCGATGGTGAAAGCGATTGTCGGTCAAATGGCGCGGCACAGCGACCGGCTTAGCGATACCGAACGCGGTCTGATCGATCAGGCTGTCACTACAGTTTGGGAAGCGCTTGGCAGCGGCGGCACGATCAATGAAGTGGCAGCGGCGTTCGCAGCCATTTCCAATCCTGTCGCGGATGATCTGGGAGTTGCCATCGGTCCCTATATGAGCGGCGGAAGCTATGGCGGCTTTTTTGAAGGCCAGGCCAGTATCGCGCTGGATGATGATTTTACAGTATTTGAAATGTCTGATCTGGCGACGCGCGAGGATCTGAGATCTGTCATTCTTTGCGCTATCATGTTCATGACCAGCCAGGCGATGACCCAAAGCCCGCGCAGCACCAAGAAACTGCTTCTGATCGATGAAGCATGGTCGCTGCTCAAAGGCGGCTCGATGGGAGAGTTTGTTGAAACCTATGCGCGTACGGCGCGCAAATATGGCGGCGCGCTGGCTACCGCCACGCAGTCACTCAATGATTATTATAAATCGGACGGCGCAACCGCAGCGCTGGAAAACAGCGACTGGATGCTGGTGCTGCAGCAAAAACCGGAAACTATTGCAGATTTCCGCAAGAACGACCGCCTCGACATGGATGATCGCACTGAAACGCTGATCCGCAGTTTAAAACGTTCGGGCGAGGAATATAGCGAGGTTTTTATCAAAGGCCCGGATAGCGAAGCAGTTGGTCGGCTAGTTCTCGATCCTTATTCCGCGTGCATCTATTCTTCTTCGCCCGATGTTTATGCGGCAATCGAAGCGGAACAGGAAGCCGGCGCTTCACTGGCACAGGCCATTGCCCGCGTGTCCGGTGTCGGCGCCGACAATCGGAAGGGCAAGCACAATGCCTAACAAAACCGATACGCTGTTTGATTCTTATCTTTCCCTTGGGACAAGCAAAGACCGGCGCGGCAAAGGTTCGCCGTTTCCGGTGCGGCAGTGTTTTCAAGCCACTTGCCACTTCATGCTGGAAGCATCGTTGTTCACCATGAGCTCGGTATTGATGGCGCTCGGCCTGCCGCTGTGCTTTTTCCTGCTGATATCCGGTTGGGATTTGCTCGGGCTGTTCACGCATCTGGACAATTTGAGCAGCCGCTATCTCGAAGCGGACGGGGTACGCAGATTGGCGTTTTCCAGTGACCTCAAAATCATATTCTTTGGGTCTACTGCTCTGATCGCGGCGCTTCGGATACCGAGATTTATTGCGCGGATAGCGGGTAGCTTTTCCAAAAGGAGCAAGACATGAGCAAATTTGCAATTTTCTCAGAGCATCTACCCAGCGGGCGATCGGTTATCATGGTGCTTTTATTCTCAGCCGCAGTTTTGTGGATCAGCTGGGTTAGCATGCGTCTGATCGAGCCCAATGGACAACAAATTGTGCAAGTCCGCATGTCCGAGATCATGCGCGATTTCGTTGACGCAGAAGCAAAGGGCAATGCTGATCCGGAAATGACGCGCGAGGCCATTGCCCGGTATCTCAAAGCAACGGAAGCGGCCGTCGATGATTTCAGCCGCAGCGGACATGTGATTTTGGTTGCCGAAGCGGTGCTTTCAAAAAATACGCCCGACGCCACGTCGCAACTCAAAGCCAAAATCGCCCAAAAACTGGAAAACGATAGCCGGGAGAAGCCGCAATGAACGGTATTAGATCCCGCCTGAAACGCCCGCTTGTTCTGGCAATGCTGGTGGCGATCCCGTTTCTTTATGCGCCGATAGCCAAATTCAGCGACAATCATGCACTGCTCATCAATGCCAGTCCCAGCCTGCCCAACTGGGCATTCTGGCTGGACAAGAATTTTATCCCTTCTCGCGGCGCACTGATATTTTTCGAGCCACCGCGTTCAGAACTACTTACCAACCATTTCGGCGAGAAGCCGCAGATTTTTGGCAAACGAATATTGGGCATGCCGGGCGATCTGGTTCGTCATGATGGCGATAAGGTTTTCATCAACAATAGGCTTGTGGCACGAACCAAACCCAAAACCCGAAAAGGAGCCGCGCTAACCAAAGGCCCTGAAGGCATCATTCCGGGCGGCTGCTATTATGTCGGGACGTCCCACAAACATGGCTTTGATAGCCGCTATGGCGAGATTGGTTTCATTTGCGCGCCCCGGATTATTGGCACCGGGAGGGCAATATTGTGAACAGACTATCTTTGCCTTTTCTCATTGCAGCCTTGCTGTCCTCACCGGCATTGGCGCGCGACTATGGCCAGCAGGGTACTCATTTCCCGATTATCGAACCAGATTTGCTGAAACAGATCCATGACCGCCTTCAGGTCATGGACAAGAATGGCGACATTGACCGGCTGAACCAGAAACTCAAAGCGCGCACCATCGCGCGGGTCAACCGGCCTAAATCCGTCGCAGGACTGACACGAGCAAATGAAACAACCACGCGCCTGTTTGATCCGACCATCACTTTGCAGGCCGATATTTTTGGTCATGATAAACGCAGGATCTGGGCCAAAGGAACCAGAGTCAATCCTCTTGATACAGTTCCTCTGCGCGCGGCATTGATATTTTTAGACGGCGATGATCCAGCCCAGCTCGAATGGGCGTTTGCGCAAAAACCGAAGACAACAAAACTCATTCTGACAAACGGCGCGCCGCTTAAACTTATGAAAGCACGCCAACGACGCTTCTATTTTGATCAGGGCGGAAAACTGACCGCGCATTTCGACATCAAAGCACTTCCGGCAATCGTCGATCAACAGGGCCGGATGCTGCGTATCCGCGAATTTGCGCTGCTCCAACAGCGGGGGCGAAGCCAATGACAAAGGGCTTTTCAGATATCTTCAGGTTGAAATCCTTAATGCTATTATGTCTGCTGGTATTTAGCTTGCTTGTTTCAGCCCCGGCGCGCGCTGATGCCGGCCCTGGCCGTTGCACCGGTAAATTTGTCAATCCGATCACCGACATCTGCTGGTCCTGTCTCTTTCCGCTTTCAATTGGCGGGCTGGATATCTGGCCATCGAGCAGACCTGATCCCAAAAACCCAACCCTGCCCGTATGCCTTTGCGGTTTGCGTCCCGGCATTGCGATGGGGTTCTGGGAGCCGGTGCGGCTTGCCGATGTCAGCATGAAGCCTTGGTGCTTTGTCAATCTGGGCGGGCTCAAGATCGATCCCGGATTTGACATTGGCTATCGTTCCATCTCGGGACCATCGGCAATTGGCGGGGCCAGCCAATATTATTCCAGCTGGCATGTCCACTGGTATGCCTATCCGCTGATCTACTGGATGGAGATTGTTGCTGATTTTCTCTGCCTTGAAGCAGGCTCGGTTGATATCCTGTACATCTCCGAGATCGATCCGCTCTGGCAAGATAGCGAGCTTACTGCGATCATCAATCCTGAAGCGGTGCTGTTTGCCAATCCGCTAGCGCTTGCTGCATGCGCTGCCGACTGTGTTTCTGCCACGGTCAATCTGCCGCGCGATGAACTGTTCTGGTGTGCTGGCTGTCAGGGTTCAATGTATCCAATGAACGGCAATGTCTCTGCCAGTATCGGCCATGTCCAGGCCTCCCGGCTCGTCTTGTCGCGCTTTGCGTATAAATTACACCGCCAGCTGGTGTCCTGGGGAACCATGGGCAAAAAAGGTCTGTGCGGCAAATATCTCATGCCGATCATGCGAAAGCAGCAATACCGCCTGCAGGCAACCAACCCCAACCCGGCAACAAAAGGCCGTTATGCCTGCCCGCCCATCGGAGCCTCCACCACCTTTCAATCTGCCGGACAGGTCATTCCCGCCATTGGCGAGGACATGGGCTATCTCGTCTGGCGCAAACGGAATTGCTGCGCCCTATGAAGAACTTCGTTCTCTTTTCGTTTTTGTTCACGATCTCCGCATCCACTGGTTTTGCCGCCGCGCAAAGCGTGAACCCGGACACGCTCGACATTGATGCCATTCGTGCTTCTGCCAAAGCCTATTCCGCGGAAGCTGAAGCGCTGGCTGAAAATGTCCGCGCAAGAAGCGAAGCTGTGCGTAATGAGGCCCGCCAGACACAAGATCAGGCACGGGCCAATCGCGAACGATATGCGCAGGCCGTCGATCAGAACACCAAAGACAGCAAAAGGGACAAAGTCTTCGATTTCGACCGGTTGATTTCAGATCATGCAAAAATGGCTCAAGCCAAACTAGGCGACGCGCCGCGCTTCATTACCTTTGCAAGCCTGTCGATGCCGCCGCAGTCTTTGAAAAAACTCATTCACGACACATCAGCAGCAGGCGGCGTTACGGTGCTGCGCGGTTTCCCCGGAGGCAGCGCCAAACAGTTGACAAAAATGCTTACCGCCCTGGCATCAAATGGCGAGCAATTATCCGCGCTCGGTATTGATTCCAGGCTGTTCCGGGCGTTCGATATCAAGACTGCGCCCAGTTTCGTAATGGCCTCTTCCGATTTTACCCTGTGCGATGGCTTCGATTGCACAAGCGCTGTCCCGCCACATGACCGGATGACCGGCAATGTCAGCGTAGAATATGCGTTGGAAACATTTGCGGGCGGCGCTGGCCCAGGATCGCGTCTCGCTGCCCTTCACCTTGCACGTCTGAAGGAGGGCATTGGGCGATGATATCTCTTAAAAGCCTTGTCCTCGCGGTCACCGCCATCAGTTTCTCTGCCGGCTCACCGCTGGCGGCACAGGACCGCGAGGTGGCCAGGGAAAACGGAAAAGCTTTTGCCAATCAACAGCAGGAACGCGCGCGCGCAATTGCAAGCACGCAGCCCGATGCGGCGCGTGTTCCCGGCTACACATCAAATCCTGCTGAGGCGGGTTATGCCGATAATCCCGAACGCATTGAAGACGATGCAAGGGCCGCAGCGCGCAGCCACGAAGGCATGAAAGCGATTAAGGACTCCAATGCCCGGCGCGCGAAATTTGACACAGATGAAATCAAAGCGGTCACAGCGCGCTCCAAATCGATCAACGAAGACCCACTTGCCTATACCAGTGGAATGGAAATTGGCGGGGCAGAAGGGCGCTGCGTTCCGCTACCACCGTCTCCCGGATCGCCGGGCCGTTATACGGCTACCTGCAATAGCGGGGTAGCGCTGGAAGAAACAAACGAGAGCTGCAGCATCAATCTAGATGTAAGCGTCGAGCAGCGGACCCAATATCATTATCTGTGCAGCGATATCAGTCCGTACGGATTTGGCGGCGTCCCCTCTTGCGAGATATTTAACGCCAATGGATGCCAGAGGGCCGGAATACGCCCAGGTCCATGTTTACAATGGGGCGGAAGCCGTGAACAGGATCGATATTGCGTTGAACCCGGCGAACCTTATGTCGAGATGAGCTGCAGCGCCCCAGTTGCGGGAGAAACGCCTTACGCGACGTCATCTGAAAATATTATTCAGGAAAACCAAAATGATGCCGCTTGTCGGACTTTCGCGGATGATGCCGACTGCGAACACACAGCCGAGACTTGCAGCGACAGCGACCCTGTAACCCGCATCATAAACGGTGTTCCGGTCACAAAACCCTGTTGGGCATGGGAGCGGGCGTACCAATGCAATGCGCGGCGTGCTGCCAATGATTGCGAGGAATTGGACAATGAGCCAACCTGCCAATTGCTCCGAGAAGATTGCCTGAGCGAAGATAATCCCTGTTCAACGATAGAGCGCGTTTATGATTGCGCGCTTCCGGAAACGCAAGGTTCGGGCAGCCAGTATATTTGCGACGGTGATGTTTATTGCATCGATGGATCATGCGAGACGATAGAGCGCGAGGCGAATGACGAGTTCAAGGATGCCGCTGTTGCGCTCCATGCAATGGATGATGCGCGCAGACAATTTGATCCCGATACATTGACGCTTTTCAAAGGTGAACGGCAAACCTGCGGCAAGAAAGTCTTTGGCGTGCTTAATTGCTGCAAGGGCAAGGGCTTTCCGCTCATTCCGGGCATCAGCCTTCTGGTGGCCCTCGGCTGCAACACGCAGGAAATTCTTCTTCATCAGCGCGATGCCAATGGCCTGTGCGCCTATGTTGGCAGCTATTGCTCGAAGAAAATTCTTGGCGTCTGCATCACCAAGAAAAAAGCCTATTGCTGCTTTACCTCCAAGCTATCGCGCATTTTGCAGGAGCAAGGCCGCGCGCAGCTTCCCAAACCCTGGGCTCGGGCGAAAGACGAACAGTGCCACGGCTTCACAATCGAAGAATTCGCGCAGCTTGATCTTTCCAGAATGGATTTTTCCGAAATCTATTCGGAATTTACCGAGGCGGCCCGGCTGCCCGACGAGCTCGAAGCAGCCAATGACATCCAGCAGAAAATTCAAAACTTCTACGAGAGATCAGGCTCATGAAGAACAATTTAAACCACAGGTTTCCCCTGCCCTTGGCGCTCGGTGGCTTGACCGTGTTTGTCCTTGCAATCATTTTTTTTATTGATGCGGCCATCAGTCCGGCATTTGCGCAAGGCGCTGCATCCAAAGCAATCGATCAACAAACCAATATGACGCGAACCAGCGCGGATGAACTCTACTGCGAGAAACGCAAACTGGGATATTGGTTCTATTGCACCAAGCCAAAACCGCCTGAAGCAGAAACGCTAGCGCCAGAACCGCAGACAAGCGCAAGCGAGCAGCTCGAAGCGGTCACTAAGGAATTGCGCGAACTGAAAGCCAAAGCCATTCTCGAACCAACCCGCGAGAATGTCATTGCGTACATACGCTTCCAGCGCGAACAACTCGACCGTGCGTCACTTTTCTCCGATGTTTGGCAGCGCGCGATCTGGCAGCAGCCGGATCTGGATTACACGCTCGAACGCCCGGTTTCCACGCTTGCCAAACGGCAGTGGCAAGACGCGCGCAGTGCTTCGCGTGATACCGTCATGGCAAACCTCGGAAAACGCTACGGGCTATTCTATTTCTTCGCGCAGAACTGCGGCGCCTGTGAGGTCATGTCGCCAATCGTAAAATCAGTATCGGGTCGTTGGAAACTGACCGTTCGCGCGATCTCAACCGACGGCGGGCCATCACGGCATTTCCAAAATTACACCGTCGAGGCCGGGCAACGCGCGCGCATGGGATTGAAGCCCAAAATTACCCCTGCCCTGGTGCTGTGGGACAGCGCGCAAAGCCGGGCCATCCCGATTGGTTACGGCATCATCTCAGCGGATGAACTGCAGGATCGTATTTATTTGCTCACATCAAAGGAAGCCGGACATGATTATTAAAAAAGCAATAGCTGCGATCACAGCCGCTAGTCTGATAATCGCCCCTGTTTCTGCCAATGTCGGTGACAGCATGGACCGGTTCATGGATGATATGGGCGGAGCAGCCAATGTGACTGGCCCCACAGCATTCGAAGGCCAGTCAGCGGGCTATTATAGTCTCGGCAATGTCTGGACGCGCTTTCCCCAGAAGACGACCAATATTGCTAACTTGCAGCTCCCATCTGCCAAAGCAGGCTGCGGCGGCATTGATATTTTTGCAGGTTCGTTTTCTTTCATCAACGCCAGTGAGATTGTCGCGATGCTCAAAGCCGTGGCGAACAACGCTGTCGGTTTTGCTTTCAGCCTCGCCATCGACACGGTTTGCCCGGAATGCTCGAAGATCATGCAGGAGTTTTCGCAAAAAGCGCAGCTCATGAATAATCTCAACATCAACAGCTGCGAAATGGCGCAAGGGTTGGTGGGCGGGATATGGCCTAAGGGCGATCTAGCTGACAAGGCAATCTGTGAAGCGATTGGTAACTCGGAGGGCGTATTTACTGATTATGCTGCCGCCAAACATGGTTGCGGTACCAAAGGCCAGAGGGATTCTACAAATGCAGGCGCGGGCGCGGATTATGCCGATGTACATCCTGGCGTCGCGCGCAACTACACATGGCACATCCTCAAGAAATCAGCATTCTTCAATCCCGGCGGAACATTTGACCGCGAGCTTGCTGAATATGCGATGACGCTCATCGGCACGATTATCTACGTGCCGCCCAAAGACGCCTCTCAGGGAAAATTTGTGCCGTTCGCAGGCGATGCATCTTCCACGTTGGTAACTGCATTGCTGGACGGCACATCGGGTCAGACCATCAAGGTTTTTGATTGCGATGAAGCTGATCAATGCCTTGATCCGGCTTTTCGCAATATGAGCCTTGCTAGCTCAAAAGCCATTCGCCCGCGCGTTGCTGCTCTGATCACCAGCATGGTTGAAGCTATTCGCGCCGACACGGCGATCGGCAATGCCGAAAAAGAATTGCTGCAGGTGGCATCAGTGCCGCTCTATAAAATTCTCACTGTGCAGGCCGCATATGGCCGCGGCATGCCTACCGATGACCGCGAGACGCTTGCTGAAATTGCTTCGGTTGATCTACTCTTTGCGGTGCTTGAACGGATTGTTGGCGAAGCTGGACGTTCGATGTCTACTTTCATCGGCGCGGACGAAGCAAAACTCGCGATGTGGCAGGGCCAAATGAGCGAAGTACGACGCGCATTGGCGGATAGACAAGCAAATAGTCAGGCCAAGGTCAGCGCTATCATGCAGATCGTTGAAAAAACCGCGATGATCGAGAATATGCTCTCAGCTTCCATGTCGCCGTCCATGGCAGCAGCCCTCGACTGGTCACGCGCGGTTCAAAACCGCTCGCTGACACCTTGAGTTGAGTATAAACATATGGTCGAGATATTCACAATTGGCGGCGGAGAATATATCGTCAATGTTCTCAATGCTGTTGCAGCGTGGACCGGAGCTGGCGGCTATAAGAGTCTGATACAGGTTGCCATAGTCATGGGGCTTACGCTTTCAGTTATCGTGGTCGCCTTCAATCAGGACTGGCGCGCATGGCTTCACTGGTTTTTAGGCGCAACGCTTATCTACATGTGTCTGATGGTCCCGCGCCTTGATGTCCATGTCACCGATCGCATCAATCCATCACTGGCTCCAGCCGAAGTTGCCAACGTTCCCTTGGGCCTTGCTCTTATGGCAAGCTTCACCAGCCAGGTCGGCGACTATCTGGTCCGCTCTTCCGAAACAGTGTTCGGGCTACCGACTGATCTCGATTATTCCAAAAATGGAATGATCTATGGCTCACGGCTATTTGATGCGACGCGCAGTTTGCGTATCTCTGATCCTGAATTTGCCGCCAATCTCGACGAGCATTTCCGGCAATGCGTATTCTATGATCTGCTTCTCGGTCGCTATTCGATGAAGGAACTGTCAGCGAGCGATGATATCTGGGCGGTGATTGCGCCGGGAAGCGCAGCGCGCGCGCAAAAGTTCCTGACCCGCAATCCCGATGACAGCGTCAGCGCCAATATCATAACCTGCCGCGCGGCTTACAATGATCTGAATTCCCAGTGGGTCGCTATGATTGATGAAATGGGGACTATCTTTGGCCGCCAGCTCTATCCCAAACAGACCGCGGCGCTGGCCAAAGCCAAGCTATTTGCAGATTTGCCAGTGGCTTACAGCTATTTGAGCGGGGTTTCCAAAAACGCCAGCGAGATCTTCCGGCAAGTGCTCACCATCAATGCGATGAAGCAGGCTATGCACGGCATGGCGGGTTCCAGTGGCACATCAAGCGTTGATGTTTTTGCCCAGACCCGCGCTGATATTCAGACTGAACGCACATATTCATCGATTGCCCAAAACGCGATGAAATGGGTACCCATCCTCAACATCGTGCTGACGGTCGTATTTTATGCGCTGTTTCCAATGCTGTTCCCGTTGTTCCTAATGCCAAAAACCGGGCCGATTGCACTAAGGGGCTATATTACAGGCTTCTTCTATCTCGCTGCCTGGGGGCCATTGTTCGTTATATTGCACATGATCCTGATGTTCAAAGGAGCATCTGATGTTGGCGGCGCAGCCGGTGGGACTGGGCTTAGCCTGGCAAACTTCTCCAGTATGGTTGATGTGAATAATGATATCGGCGTGCTTTCTGGATATCTTGTTGCCTCCATCCCCTTTCTCGCTGGCGGTATCGCCCGAGGCGCGCTTGCAATATCTGGACAAGCCACATCCTATCTCAATCCATCACAAAATGCGGCAGAGGAAGCGGCACGCGAAGCCAGCACTGGCAATGTGTCGCTGGGCAACAGCAATATTGAAAATTCGAGCGTGTTTTCGAAGCAATTTGCGCAAGGATCCATCTCGCCGAACATTTCCTATGGCGCGGCGCAGACACGCGGGTTTAGCGCAAGCGGAACGCAGACTACCAGTTTCCCCGACAACAGTTTTGACCAAGTTCCCAATTCTGCCTATCCGTTCACACCGACATTGGGGCAGGATTTTACTTCTAGGCTTTCCACGTTGGCGTCCAGCAGTCGATCACAAAGTGAAACGTTTTCAAACCTTGCCCAGCAATCGACCAGTTCTGCCGTCACCCGGTTTAACGAGCTCAGAAATACATACAGTCAGGGAAATTCTTCAGAAACCGCAGTCGGCACCAACG
>Ga0209337_1003448_pt1 | contig 11193 bp, 3 predicted proteins | sample LinPmetageLP53_FD_184044 | JGI IMG/M metagenome (GOLD analysis project Ga0209337, IMG submission 184044) | Marine viral communities from the Pacific Ocean - LP-53 (SPAdes) (version 2) | ecosystem: Environmental > Aquatic > Marine > Oceanic | place: Pacific Ocean | collected 2010-02-08 | reverse complement strand
ATCCATCTCCACCTCCAAATGTAGTTCCAATCACTACAAAGAGGTTTGCATATGTTGTTCTACTTACCAATGCGCCATCACATTTCACATATCCAGTTGGTGCATTGGTGCTTGCAAACTCAATTACAGTTCCAACAGGTGTTGATAACCCAAGAGACGGAAGCGAAGAAACCAAACCAGCAGGAGTAATAGCCTTTGTTGTATCTGTACCTGATGCAACTTCTGCATTTGTAGCTAACTCTACAATTCCAGATACAGTAGAAGATGCTGCAGTAAGATAAGATGAAATATTATTCTTAAGAAGAGCAGGAGATAAAGCAACTGTAGTAGAAGAACCTGCGATAACCTCTGATGTATTTGCTAACCTAACAACACCAGTTTGAGCCAGTGAGGCACTTCTGATGCTAACAGTTGGATCTGTTAATGTACCAGCAATCGTTACCGCACCAGATCCTATAAAAGAACTCAAACCACCAGAAGTTGAACTTCCTCCTGAAGTTGTAATCCAAAGCCCAGTATTAGTATCAGGATCGTCATAACGAATATACAAATTACCATTACCACTGTTAAACCAAAGATCTCCTTCTACTACAGGAGAAGGAGAAACAGTACTTACAGTAACTGGAGCCGATCCACCGCCGCCTCCTCCTCCATTGTTTCTAGTGTTGGATTCTGGAGATGCATCTACCCATTGAGATGAGTCTCCATCAGTATAATAAATGTATAACCTACCATTCACATCACTCCACCAAAGATCTCCAACGAGAGGATCCGAAGGAACTGTTGAAGAAATATCAACAGATGCATTTGTATCTGGTATTGGAGTGGCATCAACCCACGTGTTATTATATTTGACTTTTAGCCTACCGCCGTCGGCGCTGGCATCACTGTCCCACCATAAAAATCCATTGATATTAATATCAGGAGCAGTTTCTCTTACAATTGCGGGAGGTTGGATTGCAGTTTCCCACGCACCAATCGATGTGTTGTAAATGTATTTCAGCCCTGATATAGGATCGTAATACGGGCTTTGATTAGAAGGTGGAAAATTTAGAGCCATTACTTATTCAGCAGCTGTTGTAGAAGGGATTTGATCTCGTCGATCTCGTCACGAAGTGTTTCTATTTCCGAGGAATTTTGAATATTCCTCTTTGATTGTTGTTTGGCGATTTGATATCTCGCTCTGGAAGAGGAGTCAAGATTCTGAATTGTATTTGATTCAGAATCTTTATAGAGGTTTGGGTGACCGTCAACTTGTTGTTTCATTGTAGTTATTTATTCAGAACAGATAAGTTGCATATCATCAATGATGGGCACAAGAGCCGGGTTGTCAACCACCATCACAATCTTAATTGCAATAGCATCAAATGCACTGATGTCTTGAGCGGTCCAAGATAGTGTTTGCCAACCATCATCAAAGATCTCATCGGGATTCACATTGTCTGCGTCCCTCACTTTGATTTTGTTTATATCATCAGGAAGTCCAGGAACAACCTGTTTCTGCTCAACGAGTTTGTTGGCTTGATTGGCATCTACCACTGTGGTGATTATTTCTTGGTTTTCATTGAAAGGAGTCCAAGCAATTTGAGAAACATCTCCATCAAAACCAACATCTCTTGTTCTGTAGTAACATCTAATGGAATCTTTCTTGTAACTACAAGCAGTTAACTTCATATTGATTCCGTCACACTGATTCTCAAAGATATACAATCTTGATATAAACTTGGCTCTACCAGATCCATTATCTCTTACTTCTGGATAATAGAATTCTCCAGAATCCACATCAATAGATTCAACTACCAGTGCACTAATATCACTTGTTGTGATAGTGTGAGTGTCAGCCAGTTCATTAGTAAATTCACCTTTCAGATAAATCCTATTCAAATTGTCATCTCTAGAATCAACATAAACTGTTCTGGCAACTCCTTGTGCATTTGTGAAGGATACTTCAGAATCGGCAATCACTGAAGAAAGGGTGCTAGTATCACCACTCATATTTAATGTCACTGGAATTGCCCCGTAAATTGGGTCAGTTGGTCTAGGATAGTTAACAATGTTTCTTACGACAGTAGCGTTAGTTCTCTCTAGGTTGATAACAGGAGAAACTGCATCATCTGATGTTGTGAGATAAATGTTCACATCCAAAGAGTTTTCTTTATTCAATCTATCAGATGACCTGTAGGCGGCTTCGTTAATTGAATTAAGAACTGTCTTACTTCTACTGTGATAATAAGTTTCTAACAAATCAATATCAACGCCAATATCCTTAGTATACTTAATTCTACTCAAGGCAGAGTCTCCATTGTTGGCTTGTATATTCTCTGATGGAGATAATCCGTTAGTGGCAATCGTTTCTGCTGTAATGGTTGTAGGTCCAAATACCATTGCTCCTGTATTAACATTAATTGTTTCGTACATGTTGTTACGAGACATTTTCATTTGATAACCACCTGCTCTTTCAGTGGTTACAGCACCAGTTACTGTTTGAATTGTAAAGTTGTTAATACTCACGTCAATCACTCGATGCAAAGTGTTAATTTCGGCATCTGGAATGCCACCAGGGTTACCAGAAACTCCTTCAATTGCAACATAATCGTCTGTATTGAAACCATGATGTGGTGATCGAATTCTGATAATCTTTGGATTCTCACCAAATCTATTTGAATCTCCTACCAATGCATTTGAATTAGTTCTGATTGGCTGAATGGATCTACTAACTGCACTTGTTGATTGGGGCTCGTTTATCAAGTTAATCAATGCAGTTTGATTTACAACAAACTTAGATCTTCTTAGAACAAACTTAACATCAATTGTTTGATCTTCTGTCCATAGACTTCCGTTCTGTGAAAGGAAGATAGAACCAAGACTTGGTTGCTCTGTGACTCTTCTATTTGTTCCAACTCTTGTTTCGCCAATCTTAGATGTCCACATTCTGTATTCCAGAGATGTAGGAGCCTTGACAACAAAAGCATAAGTGGTATCACTCATCAAATAAATTGGAGTCTGGAATCTAAAGGTTGTAGCAGCAGTAGCATCTTCTGAAGTTGCAACTCCCATTTCAACTGCATCTTGCTCGTCTTCAATTTTCACCGAAGTAGTTGCATTGTTACCAGAACCAGAGATAGTAGCACTAGGTGCTTTGGTGTATCCACTTCCTTGAGATGTAACTTCAACTTCATAGACGCGTCCTTCTCCAGAACTTCCAACTGCTCCAACTTTAACAATACCAGTTGCAGCAACACCACCAGGTAACTGTGGTTCGCTGAATGTTACTGTAGTAGATCCAGAAACATATCCAGAACCCATTCTAGTCACATCAACGTAATCAACTGCTACTTCATTCTGAGCAATGAATATTTTAGAAGTAGATGCTGGTTGAACTTGAGGAATAATCCTTTCTCCAGGAATAAACTCACCGGTATAGTTCTTAAGTTTGATTCTATAAACGTTATTCTTTACGTTCTTATCTGGATTATTAGATTCAGATTCAAAAGTTCTCGTTCCCTTTACAATTCCAGTTGCACCTGATTTCGCACCTACCACTTCGGTATTTCTTTTTAAAGTTTCAGAGTTAATACCTACACCAAGTTCAATAACAGTTCTTAGATAAGAATCAGTGTTCTTGACAACAACAGAATATGGAATAATATCAGCGGTTGGAACCTGTCCATCTGTGGTTACAAGATATGCTTCCACTCCTTCTCTGTTGTCCTTAGTTTGGAAGAAAACATCAAGTTCACTAACAAATAATCCTGCAGGGAAATTCTCATCAATCATGAATGTTTGAGCTACTGGATCATAGTAATTGGCTTTAGTTTTCTCACTATCAGTTCTCCACCTCTTATCAGTAGCAATAACTTTTGTTTTTGTTCTGATTTTAGGAATAGTAGTAGCAACAACTGTTTTTTGCTTATCAAGCAACACACCAGAAGCAACATAAGTTGTTTCTGCGAATCCTTCCACTTGTGTGAGATCCTGTGCATCTGTTGAAGATGAAGTAATTCTAAACTTCCTTGTTCCAGTATTAAAGGAACGAGTAGGTCCAGATGTTTGATAATCTATCTTATCCATACCCTTAAACTTTTGATTCCCCTGTACAGGTGGTCTACCATTAGGAATAATAAATGAACCAGCAAGGTTGCCTCTTTCGTCACTGATTATAGGAGCACCAAATCCTTGGTTCTTGGATCCTTTCTTACCTGGATTTCCTCTGAAATACTTTTCTCCATCAGCATCTTCTACCTTTCTATCAACACAGAACCATTGAGTTACATCAACATCATCAAAGAAAATGTAATATCTGGCATTTGGTTTTAGTCTTCCTGCAGATACTCTAACTCTTCTGGTTCTCATTGTTTCCGCAAGAGAAACATCTGTGATTCTGTCTCCATAAGAAGTTCTCTTAATAGAACCAGTGGAAACTTTGACCTTTGTTTGAGTCTGTTGTCTTGCGAGTTTTGTTGATTTTGTTTTAGTTGTGATTTGAATGGGAGGTGTTGTTCCACGTGATTGTAACCTAGCAATCTGAGCAGCGTTACGACCAGTCCCAACACTAGCTTCCAACTCCCTTAATGCTTGATTTCTTTCTTGTTGTGTTCCATTAACTACTCTTCTATTAACTGTGGTTTTTGTTTTGCCGGTAGATTCCCAATCGCCCCACACAGTATTAAGACCCAAATCATTAATTTCATCTGCCATGTTTACCATAGCATCATATACATTAGTGTCTTTGATTACCAGTTTTGGTTTACGAGTAACATCTTTCCAAGTATCAATGGCAGGTTGCAACTCAACTTCTCCTTCATAAGTGAATACAGAGTAAGGTTGAAGATTAATGAATCTTGTAGCAAAAGGATTCTGAAGGAATCTCTGACTGGTGTAATTCACCATGATCTGAGGGCCTTCTTTACGATAACCGTAATTCAATCTAGCTGCATCAGTCTGACGACTTTCAATCAATTCAATCTGATTGCTATTGAAAGCAGCTCTCATATGAGTTGTTACTGGATCAATAGAACATTTGTATTGTCTGGCGCCAGTTGCTCCTTGTGAGTGATCGCTAAAGTTATCAACAACAATACCGTTCTTAAATCTATCAAGTCCTGTTACTGCATCTTTAACTGACATATTAAGAGCAGACTGTTCCAAGATAGATAGAGTCACTAACTCTTCTACTCTTGTAATTCTTCTTTCTAATCCAACGATGTCTTGCATCGTATAGCTCTTATAATTATACTTTTCTGTGTTGACAGAATCAATAGAGAAAGTATATGGAGGCAACTTGAAGTCATAAAGACGAATTCCAGTTGACAAATCGGGCGGAGCTACTGGTTCTGAAGATGGTACTCCTTCAACTAAAGTTAGTGATCCATCTTTCTCCATGAAAAGAGAATCAATCTTTGGTTGATAGAAAGCAATATTACACTCAAAGTTAGAACCAATCAATGGCATTCTTGGTGCAAAACCATTTCCTGCATTATTGGCGTTCTTGAAGTTTGTAGAAGAAGTACTATCTCCACCAGGTGTGATAGAAGGAATATAGGAAGGATCTCCTGTAAGAGTATTAACAACTGGTCGGAAGTCAATACAATCTCTTAGTTCAATATAAAGTTGTGGACTGTTATCTGAATCAATTGGAATACCAGCAATTGGTGCATAAACAGGAATCGCTTCGTATTTGGTGTTCTGATTCGTTGCTTCTGCGTTGGCTGCGGGAATATAAGAATCCACACTAAAGAAATCGCCATTTCCACTATGCTCGTAATAATCATAGTTGATGGTTAGTGCACCTGTTGCAGGTGGCGAATTTTCTGTCAATGTTAGGAATGAAATTCCATAGAAGTTATCGTTCTGTCCACTATTAAAATCATAATTTTCTCTAATGTCTTTGCCATTTGACATAATAGTCGATACAGCAATAACGTCAGCTCTTCCCAAGCTAATCACTGGTGTGGAGTAATCTGCAACTTCAGATAATACAAGAGTCTGATCTTCTTTGAGAATCTTCTGTTTTGCTTTTGCGTTTGTTACTTGAATAGGAATGATAATCTTAAGAGTAGCATTATTCTGAAGTTGAGTTCCTTCAGTAAAAGTGATTACCATCTTTCTACCATCTTCTTCAACTGCAGCAGTTGCAACTGTCAATTGACGCCCAAGAGCAACTGAATCAAGATTGTCTCCAATCTTAGTTTCTGAAACAATAACATTATTGTTTCCTTGAATAAATCTTTCATTTGATTCAGTTAGAGTCAGTGTGACAGAAGTTGCACCAGAACTAACAGATTCAATAAACTCCTGTAAAACAAAATATGTAATTGCAGTTTTTGTAACGTTACTTTGTAGTGTAGCTACAGTTTTCTGTGGGAGTTGGAAAAGAAGGTTATTTTGTGGTTCTCCGAGAGATTTCATTCTCACACGCGAAACTACAGATGAAATAACGTTATTCACCAACGGAGTAGTCAGATAAATAAGAGATTTCGCTCTATCGGATCCATATCCTACTGGTTCTGTTGCAAACAAAACAAGATGACTCCTCACTGATCCTACTGAGTCAGTGAAAATTATGAGATCTCCAAATGTTAATTCATTTGCAGAGTTGCCGTCAAAGTTATTACAAGTAATAAAGTTATCATTTGCATTTCCAGAAAACAACGAACCAGATGCAACTGGAATAGTATTTACATCTAAGTTTCCATCAATTGCAAGATCAGCAGAGAAGTTAGTGCTGTCAGCAAGATCAGAGAAGAATGACTTCGTCTTCACCATAGAGTTGTTTGTCTTTCCAGGAAGAGTAATTACATAACCAGTAATCGTGTTTGATCCAGCAGTTGCAACTGCTGTTAAGTCAACAAGTTTCGCAACAGAAACTGCATCAAATTCACCATCTGGAGAGTTCTTAGGGAAAGGGAAGTTCTGAAGTTTTGATCTGCCTCTTTTTGTAAGTTGCAAAGTGTTGTCCGAAACTCGATGGGAGAAGTCACTCTTAGCTACTCCATCTTTAGTATAAGATTTCTTTAGATTCTTTGTGGATCCAAGAGCACTTACTGTAACTTCTGTTACTGTAGATAAATCAGAAATATTACCAAACTCAGCGAATTGAAAACTTAGAGGAGAATTAGGTCTAGCGATTCTTACTCTCTTATTTCCCTGAATGACGATTCGGCCTGGTTCAATATTGCCAATAATGTTAGAAACAATCAAAATATCATTTGTAGTTCCTGCTTCTACAGTTGCAAATGATTTAACATCATTTCCGATATAAACTAAGTCACCAACTACCCATGGTGTTGAGAAATTAGTGGCATCTTTGTCATCTAACATCAATAGTTCAGTGAAATAATCTGTCTTGATGATTCCCATATCATAGGTAGAGTCCCATCCAGCAACACCTTGATTCGGTGCACCACTTACTGATATTTCTGTATTAACGATACTCTTTGGCATAAAGTATCTTGGATAAATCACACCGGCTGGCGTTGGATTAATTTTAATAGCAAACAGTACCTTGGCGCCACCAAGAATGTTGATTTGTGTACCGGTGCCATTTTCATCAGAGCCATCCCATCTTGCAATTACCTTATCACTAGGAATCGTTACTACAGCTCCTCTGCCTTCTTTATAGATTGTACCAACTCCAGTAGTGTCGATATTACCAATATTCGAATCACACGAGACGTGATATGTCGTTGGTGGAGCTAGTCCTGCATTAATCGGAACACTATTTCCTTGTCCATCCAGGATGAACCCTTCTCCAACGTATCCATCGTTGAAGTTACGATACATAACAATCTTATCGTATGCTTCAGTGTTAATTGAACTGACACTGTTAGTAAAGTCAGGAATGTTATAAACATTCGTTACCATCACATCAAAAGGAGTGGTGATTGGAGTAACCACATCACTTCTAAAGCTCTGGACTCTGGGTTTATTGCCAAATACATAGACTGGCTTATTAATTGCTACATTGAAACCCTGAACATAAGCTTCACCAGGTGAGACTTTAACAACATACTTACTATTTGCTTCTGCAAATGTCAAAGTGTCTGTTTCAATAACATTCCAGACACCATCTCTATAGACATAACTGCGATTATCTGCAGCAACAACATACACGTACCCTTCCTGTGGATCGGCAATATTCTCCAGATCTGCTATTGTTGCAACTCTGCCATTTGGTGTGGTATAATCAACCGTTGCTCCAGAACCAGGAACTGATGGATACATTCCATCCGCATCTGCATCAAACAACCCATCAGTATACTCTGTGTTCGGATATGAAGTAACATCAATAGGGAACTCAGTAATAATATAGTTTCCTGACTCATCATATGTTCTCTTAGCTAAGATATCATACAACCATTGCCACTTTGTTTGTTGAGTGGGATCGGCGATCTGCACGCCTTGTATGATCTCGGATAATTGAATAAAATTGTCTATCTCCGAATCTTCTGTTGTTTTCGTTAATACGAGATTAATCTTTAATCTATCTGCACCAGGAGCAGCGTAGTTCGAAGAACCTTGAGAGTTATCAAGCAACGCTGGATTGTCATTAGATGTAATAAACTGTTCTGTAACAACAAATCCTACCTGATACGTAGGAATATCTGTATACTTCTCTAGGGTGATTATCTGAGTGTCATTTCTGACAGAAGTACCATTAGTAAAGTAATATCCTTCAGCTACCTTATACAAGCTTCCTCTGCCCAATGCAGGGCTTGGTGTAGCTACACCGAGTCTATCTACTTCAAGAGGCTTACTGACCCCCGTAACTCCTACTGTGGCGGTATAATTGTTAGGGGTATTTGATAGTAGTGTTTCGCCTTCAATAAAAGTAATATATTCTGATGTCGATCCTTGACTCTCGTAACTTACATAAAAAGTAGTATCATCATCAGTTGTCTCGTCAACAGCAAATTGAACAACTGCCACTACACCAGAAACTGCACCAGTTAAGCTATATCCAATAAATTCAGAAGCTGTTGCTCCTTGAGTGATAGAAGATACTCTCACATAAGCAGGAGTAGAATATGCTCTTTCTCCAGGAACAATCTGATCTCCTTCTTTCATGAAACGAGACATGAAAGTTTCCAACTGATGTTGTTGCATCAGTTGCATGTTAGTCAATTCCCTTGCTTGAATTGGTTTTCCAGCTTTAAATAACAGACTATAATAATCTGTCAGTGGGTTATAGTCTGCGTAATAAGGTGAACGATTTAAATTCTCTTGAAAGGGCATCTTCTTTTAGCTTCCTTTTCAGTTATTTAGAAGGCAATTACAAGGTTAATTCTTTCAGACTGATCTGGATCTCTAACTACCGGTGAGATGTTAGAGAGATAAGTCATCAAACCTGAATACTTAGTAACACCAAGAGTACTGTATCCATTGACAAATGTAATTCCAGTAAGAGATCCAGAATATGTCAAATCGACATTTACAGATAAACTTCCTTGAGTAACAGCATTGGTTCCTTGAAATTTATAAAGTTCACCATCTGTATCTACGTTGGCTGATGATTGAGTGTATCTAATAACTTGATTTATTGCATCCCAGCCAACTACAAATCCATTAGCATTTTTAATAACAAGTCTTTCTGTTCCACTGGTATTCACTGGTACTAATACTTCTTGAGTGATTTTCTGTCCAACTAAGAATGATGTACCATTATCAATAGATGATGTTTTCATGGCATGACATACCTGAATAGGATCTGTATTTGATCCTGTATAATCAAAATTCTGCATTATTCCAACCTGTCTAAAAGATGCAGGAAAGTAATCTTCGAAGGTTGCATATCCAAGATTTGAGAATATACCCACTCTGGTTCCTCCCATTTGTCTTATCAAATCATAACCCCATCCGCCAGGAGGAGAAATGACTACAGTGGATCTGAATCCACCATTGCCTTCTGGATTGAGAGCATTTACTGCCTTATCTAAATCTGCTAATGTAGAGTAAACATTATTAGCAACAAAGTTCACACTAGCAAATGTATAATCGATTCCAGATCTAACCACTTCGACTTTGCTGATCCCGGAGTTATTAATTGTTACTTTTGCAATTGCACCTGATCCATCACCATCAATCTTAACGTAGTATTCATTATTTTGATTTGATATTCCAGCCGGGTTGATGGTATATCCAAAACCAGGACTATCAATAAGAACCGTATAAACTTCTCCAGCCGGTTTTAAATTTCTGCTATTTGTAATGACTGGAATAAAGTTATTAGTTGAATAGTTAACGAGCTGATTACTGGATACATTATAAACTCTCATCCATTGATAACCATCAGAAGTAAAGAATGCCGAAGTTCCTGCATCCAATGGTTCTACTGTAGATGGTGTATTATTGTTATTATCTAAGCAAACATACACATAGTTTAATCTATTGATTACAATAAACCTTGCATCGTAAATATTACTAGCACCAGTATAAGAAAGATTAACATCAGTATAATTGTGCTGATATCTATCATACACTTCTCCACTTGTCCAATTTGTTCTTGGAATCATATGATAAGCATCTATATCGTTTATTCTCTTTAATGTAAAGATATTATCCCATGTATTATAAAACTCAACATTATTATTCTGAGGAATTGGCGGATTATTTTCATCTACCCATGGTTGTGCTCTTCCTACAAACACGTAAGATTTCGCGACACCATCTTGATTCAAAGAATCAATGTAGTTCTTTGAATTCTTAATTCTTAAATCGTTGGTATTTACAGTTGCCATCAGATGCTTTTTCTATTATTTAGAATCATGTTGACGGTAGTAATACAACTTCCTCTGCTTCGGATGGCGAAGAAACTTCTGAGTTAATATCCAATTCAGAGAACATAATAAATCCAGAGGGATGAACTGTATCCTTCACGAATGTTTCGTACTGTACTCTTTGTAAAGGAGATTGAATATTATATGAGAACCATTGATAATAATAACTATCCTGAACCACAGCATACCTCTCACTAATCATTGATTGATCATTAATGAAAGTTCCCATAGGTTCTGCAGTTCCTCCTAAGACGATTCTGCAATCTGCTTCTCCTTCTCCTTTCACGATACCAGAGTTACCAAATGTATCATAAATTCTTTCCTCTGTTTTCAGTTCGCCATCCACATTATTTAATGTGAGTTGTTGGATTCTGATATCATATTCTTCGATAATTGCCGTCACTAACTTATTGTCTAT
>Ga0209337_1003447_pt1 | contig 11193 bp, 13 predicted proteins | sample LinPmetageLP53_FD_184044 | JGI IMG/M metagenome (GOLD analysis project Ga0209337, IMG submission 184044) | Marine viral communities from the Pacific Ocean - LP-53 (SPAdes) (version 2) | ecosystem: Environmental > Aquatic > Marine > Oceanic | place: Pacific Ocean | collected 2010-02-08 | reverse complement strand
ATTACCAAATGGGTACTACCAAACAGAAGTCAACAACCCAAATGACGAAGAAAAATGGGTTGACATCACGCGTAGAGAGACTCTCGATGGAGCTGAGGCTGCTATCGATGGCAGTGTCGAACATTTTGGTAAAAAACTGGAGTTCCTTAGTGGACCGAAAGTAGTTAAAACCTTCGAATCTTAGCATTATACAATTTAATTTAATTTAATTCAATACATTATGGAGTACAATTTACCTAGCGAGCTGGTCAAAGAGTTAAACTTTGGCGAGGAAGCTGAGAATAGAGTAATTGCTGGCGTCAATAAGCTAGCAAAAGCCGTGAAATCCACATTGGGCGCATCGGGAAAATGCGTTATTTACGAAGATGGACGAGGCAAACCGGTCATAACAAAAGACGGAGTAACCGTTGCAGAAAGCGTAGTCTTATTTGACCCGGTTGAGAATATGGGTGCTACCTTAGTTAAGGAAGCAGCCAGGAATACAGTGAAAGAGGCTGGTGACGGAACAACAACCGCTACAGTTCTAGTCGAAGCCCTTATAAATTCTATACGTTTTGCCATCGCTGCAGGCGTTTCAATCAGAAAAATTAAAGATGGAGTTAATCAATGCCTCACTGAGGTTATTGAATACTTAGATTCAACCGCTATAGAGGTAGAGGGTGACATGCTTAAAGCTGTTGCTGCTATATCCTGTAATAACGATGAAGAGCTAGGTAAAATTATTGCTGAAGCCTACGAAAAAGTAGGTAAGCATGGCGTTGTTCTATTAGAAGAAAGTCCTACTGAAGACACTTACGTAGACGTGGTTGATGGAGCGCAAATAGACTGTGGTTTAACATCACCTCATTTTATTACTAATACAGAGAAGCATATATGCGAGTTAGATAATCCATATGTATTAGCTGTTTCCTCTGAAATACCTAATATACGTAAGATTCAAGGGGTTTTAGAACACGTTATAAAACAAGGTAGAGCTTTACTTATTGTAGCACCAGTTGCACAGCAAGTTAAATCTGCTTTATTAATGAATAAGGTTAAGGGTAACATTAAGGTAAACATCGTTGACCCTCCAGGCTTTGGTCCTACTAAAATGGATGCTATAGAGGATTTAGCTATACTAACCGGTTGTACTGTAATAAATGAAGAACTAGGTGATGACTTGGATCTTATAACACCAGAACATTTGGGTGAAGTAGACTTTGCCGTTACTGACGACAAGAATACTACTATAACTATGGATGCTACTACTAATAAGGTATTAGAAAGAATAGTGGAAGTCAAAGCTATGATAGCTGAGGAGAATAACGGGTTTTTAAAGAAGAAGCTCGAACAGAGGTTGTCTACTTTATCGGGTAGCGTTGGCGTTGTTAAAGTTGGTGCTGACTCCAAGATTGAACTTAAAGAGAAGAAAGATAGAGTTGAAGATGCTATATATGCAACTAAAGCTGCTCTTAAAGAAGGTATAGTTCCCGGTGGTGGTGTTGCATTGTTGAACGCTGCAGAAAAAATTCTCTCCGGACAAGCCGGAGATGTATTGCTACTAGCGTGCCGAGCTCCTTACGAAACCATACTATCCAATGCTGGTTATGAAGACATGATTAACACTCAGGACATAGGAATGGGTATCGATGTAATAACTGGCGAATCTGTAGATATGGTTGAAGCAGGTATTATAGATCCAGTATTAGTAACTAAAACAGCATTGAAGAACGCTGTGAGTGTGGCGCTTACAATAATGTCAGCTGATTGTGTAATCTCAAATGTACGTGTAAATGAAGGCAGTTAATGATTATATAGTTGTAGAAAGAATCAAAGAAGAAAAGAAAACCTCTGGGGGTTTACTTTTAACTGATGATACAGATACAGATAATAGATATAAGAAAGCTAAAGTAGTATCAGTTGGAAACTTAGCGGACATCATAAAGGTTAATACGGTAGTGATGTACGATAAGCACGCTGGCCACGATATAGCCTATGAAGATTTAATGTATAGAGTTATTAGATTAAGAGATGTAGTTCTAGTAGATGAGGATAACGTCTGATGATATAAAGAGAATACAGCTGTTCAAGTACTACAGGATAGTACGTAAATGGATATGTAAAACTAACAAGCTAAACGACGCTGATTTAGAGTTATTAATATACTTAAATTGTTTAGATAGATTTACAAGGCATGAGTTTATTAATGGTGTTTATTCTTACTCATGGGATAAACATAGGTGGGAACGGTTGAGAAGAGATGGGTGGATAGATGTTTGGAGAGAAAGAAATCGAACTACAATGAAGTATGCGGTTTACAAAACGTCATTTAAGTGTAATCATATGATAAGTAGAATATACAGGATTCTGCTTGGAGAAGAGGATATACCTGTTTCAATAAAAAATCCTTACTATAAGAACGAATCATATACTGACAAAGTTATGAATAAGGCTATAGATGATATGATTAAAGACAAAGACAGATAATGGCATATAATAAAGCTTTTGGAAAAACCGTTAAGTCCGCTGGTAAGTCTGAGTCAAGACGAGATGCTAAAGATAAGAAAGATTCACCCTTAAACTTTGATTGGGGTGGTGCACTAGATTATGCGCAGACTGGATTAACAGCTGCTGGTATGGTGCCTGGTCTAGGGAATCTTGCAGATCTAGCTAATGTAGCTGTGTCAGGTGGTAGAGCCGCATATGCAAAAGCAACTGGTAATGACGCTGACGCTAAAAAGCACGCTGCTGCTCTGGCTATAAACGCTGCTGCTGCTATACCTGGAGCTGGCTTAGCTGTAGGTGCTGGGAAACTAGCTAAAGCTGGGTTAACGGCAGCTAAAGGAGCTAAGACACTTGATAAAGTAGCTGACAGTGCTAAACTGGTTAAGAAAGGCGTTGAGGCTAAAACTAAGGCTAAAACTGCTTTAGATACAACTAAAGCTTTAGCTACTAAAGGTAAAGACTATGTTAAGCAAAGTGTTAAAGATGCTGGTAAAGGACTTAAAGGTCAAAAAGGTTCTTTTAAAGAATATTATGGTGGTAAAACTTTAGGTGAAGCAGTAGTAAAAGCTGGAGCTAAAAAAGGTGTAAAGAAGGTAGAAAAAGAAACTGTTAAATCATACGCGAAGTCAGAAATAAAAAAGAACGAAAAGGAAGCTAAAGAAAAGAATTTAGCAACTAAAAATAAAGCTAAAAAGCAAAATATAGCATAATGGGTTTTAAGTTAGGTAGAGAAAGTAGACAGATTAGAAATTCCAAGAACACTCCTATATTTAGAAAAAAGCTAGAAGATGGTGTAATGGGTAAGGCTAATAACGATGGATCTATAGATATAGATAAATCAGTTAAACCTGGCAGCGCGCTAGAGAAGAGAGTTATCAATCATGAGACACAACACATGAAAGATATGAAGTCTGGTAAGCTTTCTTATGGAGATGATTATGTTAGATATAATGGTAAAACCTTTCCTAGAAAAGATGGTAAGATTAAGCACAACGGTAAGTGGAGCGAAGAGGGTAGTATGAACTTCCCTTGGGAGAGGAAGGCTAGAGATAATGAATAATGGGATTATTACAAAAAATACTTTCAGGTGGAGCTGGTAAATTAATAAAAGATGTTGGTGGGGTGTTGGATAGTTTAACAACCACTAAGGAAGAGAAGCTAGCTGCTGAACAAAAGATAAAAGAACTAATATCTAACCATGAGTTAGAATTACAAAAGCAAGTAACCAATAGATGGGAGGCTGATATGAAGTCTGATTCTTGGTTATCTAAAAATGTTAGACCACTAGTTCTTATGTTTCTAGTTGTATCAACAGTGTTAATGATATTTATTGATGCTGGAGTTATAGCTTTTGATGTAGAACAAAAATGGACTGATCTATTACAATTAGTATTAATAACAGTGATAGGAGCCTACTTCGGAGGACGTTCACTAGAAAAAACAAAAAAGTAAATTAAATTTTATTATGGAAGCAACAAAAGAAAAAATGGTTGATTTAAAACCTAAAGCTGAAAAAGTAACTGAAGAGCAATTAAAAAACCTACAGTTAATCGTTAATAAAAATAACGCATTACAATTTAGAGTAGGTGCTTTAGAAGCTCAAAAACACGAATTGCTACATCAGCATTCGCAAGTTCAAGGTCAAATAATTAAACTGCAAAGTGAACTAAGCAATGAGTACGGTAGTTTTGATATTAATCTAGAAGATGGTACAATTAATTATCCACCCGAAGATGGACAGCCACGTAATTAGAAAGATTACTGTAGGTAAAGATTATAAGAATGATGCAATGCATTACTCTGTTGGTCAAGATGTCTATGGTGGTCACACGATATGTGATATATTAGAGGAAGAAAGTAAGTACTCTATTTATATTAGGAAGAAGGATATTGTTATCCCTTGGAAGGATTTCAATAAGAACATGGCAATATCAGTTGAATATGATCTCAATTATTAATGAGACCTATATATGATTATATTATAAAACCTTGTGGAGACAGATACAGTAACTCTGTAAGTGTGGGTGATAAGAAGTTGATATTAAATACTGAGATATTTAATCATGGATATATTAATCGTAAAGCTATCGTTGTCTCTATTCCTGTTAACAATGTTCATAATCTACAAGAGGGTCAAGAAATAATAGTCCATCACAATATATTTAGAAGATGGCATAACGTTAAGGGTGTAGAGAAAAACAGTAGAGGGTTTTTAAATGAAGAAGAGTATTTAGCTTCACCTGACCAAATATACATGTACAAGAATGCTGATTGGGAATGTGTTAATGGTTATACGTTTATTAAGCCTTTAAAGAATAAAGATAAGTTTTCAGTAGAGGTTGAGAGACCTTTAATTGGTATAGTTAAATACTCTGACGGTACATTTCTTCCGACTCAACTTGTTGGGTTTAGACCTAGTAGTGAATATGAATTCATTGTAGACGGGGAGAGGTTATATAGAGTTATGAATAATTTTATTACAATTGAATATGAATACCAAGGAAACGAAGAAGAGTATAATCCAAGCTGGGCGGAGAGCAGTAGAAGAGTTAATTAAAGTAGCTAAGGAGCCTATTGTGGACTCTGACGACGATATATCTGCAGATAGATTAAAAAATGCAGCTGCCACTAAAAAGCTAGCCATATTTGACGCTTTTGAGATTCTAACTAGAATAGAAGAAGAGGAAAGAGTATTGAATGATTTAGATAAACCTAAAGATAGTAAACCTAAATTTCAAGGGTTTGCAGAAGGAAGGAGTAAGTAATGTACAAGCAATCATTATATAAGGTCATAGAACCTATAAAGCTAACCACCATTAATCGACTTAATAAGGGTAAGAAGTGGGAGTATGGTTACGATAAAGATAGCGATGTAGTAGTTATATCTAAATCTGGTCAGATAGGTGATATACTAGAGATACAGGGTTTAAAGATAGCTCTACCAAAACCACCTAAAGATGTATTTAGTTGCTCTAAAAAGAAAGCAGATCAGAAGTGGAGAAAGTTTCAAACTCCCGATGTTTTCAAAAAGATTAAAACTAGATTCGACTGGGTGGATTATCCTGAAGAGTTTAAGCAAGCTCACTATGGATATATAGATCAGGAGTTTGATAGAAGAGAAAACGGGTTTTGGTTTATGAATAATGGTACTCCAACCTACATACCTGGTAGTTACTATATGTATTTGCAATGGAGTAAGATTGATGTTGGTGCTCCAGACTTTAGAGAAGCAAATAGATTGTTTTTTATATTTTGGGAGGCATGTAAAGCTGATAGGAGATGCTATGGTATGTGCTATCTTAAGAATAGACGTTCTGGTTTTTCTTTTATGAGTTCGGCTGAGACTGTTAATTTAGCTACCCTAGCAGGTGATAGTAGATTTGGAGTGCTATCTAAAAGTGGTGCGGATGCTAAGAAAATGTTTACGGATAAGATAGTACCTATAAGTATTAACTATCCGTTTTTCTTTAAACCTATACAAGACGGTATGGATCGCCCAAAATCTGAACTGGCTTACCGTGTACCAGCTAAGAAGTTTACCCGTAGGAAAATGGGTGTGCATGAAGAGCAAGATGATATGCAGGGTCTTGATACGACTATTGACTGGAAAAACACTGGCGATAATAGTTATGATGGTGAGAAGCTAGCACTACTAGTTCATGATGAGAGTGGTAAATGGGAAAGGCCTGACAACATACTTCATAACTGGCGAGTTACTAAAACTTGTTTGAGGTTAGGTGGTAGAATAGTGGGTAAGTGTATGATGGGATCAACATCAAACGCTTTAGATAAAGGTGGTAATAATTTTAAAAAGCTTTATAATGATTCCAATGTTACCAAGCGAAATAGAAATGGTCAGACAAAGTCTGGTTTATATTCTTTGTTTGTCCCAATGGAGTGGAACTATGAAGGATTTATTGACGAGTTCGGACTTCCAGTTTTTGATACACCAAGTAATGACAGGCGAGGACCACATGGTGCATTAATAGATATAGGTGTTGTTGATTACTGGGAGAACGAGGTTGATGGATTGAAAGGTGATCAAGATGCTTTAAATGAATTCTACAGACAATTTCCTAGATCAGAAGAGCACGCATTTAGAGATGAGACAAAAAACTCTTTATTTAATCTAGTTAAAATATACGAGCAGATCGATTACAATGAAGGTAATAAAAACTCTTCTGTATTAACTACTGGTAATTTTCAATGGGTTAACGGGGTTAAAGACACACAGGTAGTTTTTAATCCAGACCCAAAAGGTAGATTTAAAGTTAGTTGGGTACCAGGTAGGAATTTACAAAACAGTGTAATAATAAAGAACGGAATAAAATACCCAGGCAATGAACACATGGGAGCTTTTGGTTGTGACAGTTACGATATATCAGGTACTGTGGATGGCAAGGGATCTAAAGGTGCTTTACACGGATTGAGTAAGTTCAGTATGGAAGATGCTCCAGCTAATACGTTTTTCCTAGAATATATAGCTAGACCACAAACTGCAGAGATATTCTTTGAAGATGTTCTAATGGCATTAGTATTTTATGGGATGCCTATACTCGCAGAGAACAATAAACCTCGTCTATTGTATTATTTACGGCGTAGAGGTTACAGAGGTTTTAGTATGAACAGACCTGATAAAGTTTGGAATAAATTATCCGTAGCTGAAAGAGAGGTAGGCGGTATACCAAACTCTAGCGAGGACATAAAACAAGCTCATGCTGCTGCAATTGAAATGTACATTAACGATCATATTGGTTTGCTTCAAGATGGTACTTACGGTACTATGTATTTTAATGAGACGTTAAACGACTGGAGTAGATTTGACATAACTAAAAGAACAAAGCATGATGCTTCCATTAGTACTGGTTTAGCTATCATGGCTTGCAATAGGCATTTGTATAGACCGAACCCAGAATATAAAAGAGAACCAGTCAACCTCGCAATATCCAAATATAAAAATACAGGTTTTAATTCAACAATAATAAAAAAGTAAATTATGGCAGAGTCTGCGATAAGTAATTTTCCTTCACAAGCGGTTAGTGATTTAGAAAAGATGACCAAGGAATACGGGTTGAAAGTAGCTAGAGCTATAGAACACGAATGGTTTTCTGGTAATAATCATAGATACTACAAGCAACAGAGTAACTTTCACAGTTTAAGATTGTATGCAAGAGGAGAACAACCTATACAAAAATACAAAGATGAGTTATCTATAAATGGTGACTTAAGCTACTTAAATCTAGATTGGAAACCTGTACCAATTGTACCTAAGTTTGTTGATATTGTTGTAAATGGTATGGCTCAAAGAGCTTACGAAGTTAAAGCTTACTCTCAAGATTCATATGGTGTAAGTAAAAGAACTGAGTATATGGAATCTATGCTTAGAGATATTAGAGCTAAAGAGTTTAATGATGCTGCTAAGCAAGGTTTAAATATGGATCTATACGAGAATGATCCAGAAAAACTACCTGATACAGAGGAAGAGTTAGCATTACATATGCAGTTGGATTATAAACAAGCTGTTGAATTAGCTGAAGAGCAAGCTATAAATGTCTTAATGGATGGTAGTAGGTTTGACTTGATAAAGAGAAGAGCTTTGTATGATCTAACTACTATAGGTATAGGTGCTACGAAGACTACGTTTGATTGGAGTGAAGGTGCTAAGGTAGAATATGTAGATCCAGCTAATTTGGTTTACTCTTACACTGAGTCACCTTATTTTGATGATATATATTATGTTGGTGAAGTTAAAGAGATACCTTTAAATGAATTAGTAAAACAATTCCCTAATCTAACAGAATCCGAAATTAAAGATATTGTTAGTGGACCAAGAAGTTCTATGAAGGGTTATCAAGGTCATAACAGAAACTACAATAGCAAAGATAATAATAAAGTTGATGTATTATATTTTAACTTTAAAACACATAAGAATAATACTTATAAAGTAAAGGAAACTGGTAGCGGCGCCGAAAGAGTTATAGAGAAAGATGATACGTTTAACCCGCCAGCAGACATGGAAGGAAACTTCTCTAAGTTGGAGAAAGTAGTTGAATGTTTGTATGAAGGAGTATTGATCCTTGGTACTGATAAATTACTTAAATGGGAGATGGCTCAGAACATGTTGAGAACTAAGTCTAACTTTTCTAAGGTTAGAACTAATTATAGTATTGTAGCACCTAGAATGTACAAAGGTAAAATAGAATCTATAGTTAGTAGAATTACTGGGTTTGCTGATATGATTCAGTTAACTCACTTGAAGCTGCAACAAGTACTATCACGCATGGTACCCGACGGTGTTTACATGGACGCTGATGGTTTAGCAGAAGTTGACCTTGGTAACGGAACTAACTACAGCCCACAAGAGGCTTTAAATATGTTCTTCCAAACAGGTTCTGTTATCGGTAGATCGTTTACTTCTGAGGGAGATCAGAATCCTGGTAAAATACCTATTCAACAAATACAAAATGGTGCGGGTGGAAACAAGCTACAAAGTTTAATCCAAACTTATAATTACTATCTGCAGATGATTCGTGACGTTACCGGGTTGAATGAATCCAGAGATGCTTCAACGCCAGATAAAAACGCTTTAGTTGGTATTCAAAAGCTAGCCGCTGCTAATTCTAACACAGCTACAAGACACATACTACAGTCAATGCTTTTATTAACCACTGAAAACGCTGAAGCTTTATCGCTTAGAATATCGGATATAATAGAGTATTCCCCAACTAAGGAAGCTTTCATACAAGCCATAGGCGCTCACAACGTTGCTACATTAGAAGAGATGACGGAGTTACATTTGTATGATTTTGGTATATTTATAGAGTTGATGCCTGATGATGAAGAGAAACAAATACTTGAAAATAACATACAGCAAGCCTTAGCTCAACAGTTAATAGATTTAGACGATGCTATTGATCTTAGGGACATTAGAAATGTTAAATTAGCAAATCAGCTACTTAAGATAAAGCGTAGAAAGAAACTTGAGAGAGATCAGAAGATGCAGCAAGAAAATATTCAAGCTCAATCACAAGCTAATCAACAAGCTCAGCAAGCTGCTGCTCAAGCTGAAATGCAGAAAGCTCAGCAAGCCGCACAAATAACCACACAATTAGAACAAACTAAAAATCAAATGAAACTTCAGTATTTAAGAGAAGAAGCTGACGTTAAGAAAGAGTTAATGAACCACGAGATGTTTATCAACATGAAACTTAACACTATGGAGAATCAAACTCTAAACGAAAGAGACTCACGTAAGGATGATAGGTTAGATCAACGTGAAAAAATAAAAGGTGATGTAAAAAATCAGGGTGAATCCGTTAAAAGATTTGAATCATCAGGTAATGATGTAGTAGGAGGAGGCCTTGGTTTAGAAAGGTTTAACCCTAGATAATTAATTATATAATATTTTATTATGGCAGAAGAAATAGAAAACGTAGCTGAAGAGGTTACAGAACAACCAGTCGAGAACACTGAAAACGAACCAACGTTTATGAGCGAAGGCGATGACAGTGTAGTTAAGATAAACCTAGACAAAATACAAATACCAGATGAAACTACAGAAACAGAAGCTGACACAACAGGAGTGGTGGGACGCGATGAAACCCCCGACACCTCAAAAGAACAAGAAGAAGTACAACCGCAAGGAAAAGTACAAACAGAAGCACCAGTATTAGAAGAGGTAATAGAGGTTGAAGCTGTCGAAGAACAAGTTCAACAAGTAGAAGAGCAAGTGGCCGAGGCGATAGTCGAAGCTGTTGAAACTGGTAAACCTCTACCAGAGAACATCCAAAAGTTAGTTGACTTTATGGATGATACTGGGGGAGACATAAATGATTACGTAACCTTAAATAGAGATCTAGAAAAACTAGACGACTCTGAGGTTTTAGATGAATACTATCGCTCGACAAAATCTCACTTATCAGCATCAGAAAGAAACTTCTTATTAGAAGATCGTTTTGGGTTTGATGAAGATGTAGATGATGAGCGTACAATAAGATCAAAGAAAATCGCTTTAAAAGAGCAAGTTGCTGAAGCGAAAGCCCACTTAGACAGGCAAAAGTCTAAATATTACCAGGACATTAAAGCAGGTAGCAAACTTACGGGTGAGCAACAAGAAGCTATAGAGTTCTACAACAAGTACAGTACGGAGTCTGAGGAAACTCAAAGACTAACGCAAGTTAACAAAGATGTTTTTCTAAATAAAACGGATAATCTATTCAACGACAAGTTCAAAGGTTTTGACTATAGTGTTGGAGATAAGACTTACCGTTACAATGTGAAAAACGTGGGAGACGTAAAGAATACACAAAGCGACCTCAACAATTTTATCCAAAAGTTTTTGGATGACAACAATCAGATGAGCGACGCTGCAGGTTACCACAAATCTTTATTTACAGCAATGAACGCTGATGCTATTGCTCAACATTTTTATGAGCAAGGAAAAGCAGACGCAGTCAAAACATCTGTAGCTAAAGATAAAAATATTAATGTCAACCCAAGAAGTACACATAGTGGAACAACCATTGGTGGTACAACAGTTAAAGTGTTAGGCAATGATTCTTCTGATTTCAAATTTAAAATCAAAAAGAATAAATAACTTTAAAATAAAAAATTATGGCAATTTCAAATCCTGGTGGTTCGTTAAATAGTGTGGCTGCTCCACAGAAGCAAGCACTATCATCAAACTATCTAGACTTTACGGGTGGAGCT
>Ga0209337_1003446_pt1 | contig 11194 bp, 12 predicted proteins | sample LinPmetageLP53_FD_184044 | JGI IMG/M metagenome (GOLD analysis project Ga0209337, IMG submission 184044) | Marine viral communities from the Pacific Ocean - LP-53 (SPAdes) (version 2) | ecosystem: Environmental > Aquatic > Marine > Oceanic | place: Pacific Ocean | collected 2010-02-08 | reverse complement strand
CGGGATAAACAAAAACGTGTCCATTTTTTAATAAATAAACAGGTTCAGAAGTTGATGGATACCAAACACTGTTAACGTCTTGGACATGACCGAAATAAGAAGAAGGAACTTCGTGGCAATTATGATAATCTCCATCAGTTCCATTTTCTCTTAAAACATTTAAAATAAGACATTTTTCAACATTGTAATTAGCAGCAGTAATATCTCCTGTGCTTGTAGACACAACCCAAAGACATTCCTTTGGTAATGCGCTTAATAATTCAGCCGCAGACGAGGTTAAACTGTCTGATATTAACTGCGTATCGTTTACAGACCCTATTAAATCTTCTACTTTTACTTGAAAAGTTGCCATTACTTCCTCTTGTTATTTGCCTACAAAATCTTGCAACGGCATCGCAACGAGATCAGGCATTGCCTCCCTCGCTCTATCCGTTCCCATATATTCACTTTCTAAAGCTTTTGCTAGTCCCCTATGCCCTGAGCCCATTTGTAAATTTCCATCAAGATTTAAAATCTGTGCAACAGTTCTATGTATTGCGCAAGGTACCAGTTGTCCAGGTAGGTCAACACGACTTGTATTGTCTGTTTTTGGCTCTGGTCGCGCATAATAAAAAACTCTTATTGCTGTGCTATCCGTAGATGGTGTTTTATTAAAAACAATTTTCATCGTATCTTCTTGCCATTTTCCAGCTGTTGCATTAGCGCCATATCCTGAACTGGTATTTACAGCTACAGTAAAAGTGTTTGCGTCAGTTACTGTGACTGCAAGCCTTTTCCCATTAAGCGCATTAACGCTTGTCGCTGTAAGAGCAAGCCCAACCACTTCACTAAAGACAACATAGTCTCCCGAGTCTAACCCGTGAGCGGTTGAAGTAATTGAACAAGAAGTTGCCCTTGTGCCTGCACTGAGACTTCCTGAGGTAGCATCTGTTCTTAATGTAAAAGCAAGATTAGATATTGTATCTTCATCTGTAGAGTAAAACATAACAGCATCATCAATGTAAGGAACTGCCTTTGTAGAGCCAGTGCCATCTTCTAATTCTACTTTATATACTTTATTAGACCTTTTTTCATTTGTTAAAACAAATTCTTTACCCGAAGCTGTAAAGCTTTCAAGTATTGATTTTTTAACAAGGCGCAGTCCAAGATTCTCGACCTCTTGGTCAAAGAAAGTTGCTTTTAAGGCTTCCGTAACTGGAAAACCTATTGCGGCTTTATTTAAGGCTGCATCAATAAGTTCGTATGCTTCTCTATATCTCATTATTTTTTGCTTTTAGTTTTGCGTTTTTTACGCTTTTTTTTCATCTTATCTAGACCACTAACAGTTCTTTGGCTTCCATCAGAAAAGACAGTTGTTCCTGTTCCATAAGTGGTATTAGCCATTACTTGTAATCTTTGCTAAATATTTTTTTAAAACCAGTCATTACTTTATTAAAAAATGAGTTAGTTTCTTTTTTTTCAACTTTTATTTTCTTAATTGATTTCATTCTTAATAACTTTTTTTAGTAGCTGAACCTTTGCGCAAACGCTTTCTTGCGCTCTTTGCAGCTTTCTTACCTTTTTCAGTGTAAGGGAATTTCTTTTTTCCGACTTTAGGCATTTTTTTATCTTTCTTTGTTTTGCTTAAAGGGGCAGCAAGCTGCCCCCTCAAACATTTATTTTGAAGTCCTAGACTTAAGTTAACTTTAAAATAGCGTGTGTCTGTTCGTTTCTTGCCTCGGGGCCGAACTCCACTAACCATTCATCAGTTTGTCCATCACGACCATCTTTAACTATGTCACTGCGAAGTTGCATATCACGACTGGCCAACGGGCGAACATTAAAGTTCGCTGGGTCAATCACAAGAGCATAATCTTCATTAGCACCATTTAATAGAGGGTGAGGAATAAAGTCTAATTCACCAACTGCGCCAACGAATCGACGCACGCGAACACCAGCAGCCTGGGAAGAATCGCCAAGATCATAGAACGCTGTTGTACCGGTGCCAGCACCAGTACCCATACGAACCATAGACGACATTTTCTTAAGCCACTTATTCGATGCAAACACTGTTTTTCTCATAGAACCATCAACCATATCGTGAAAAATGTATTCACATACATCATCCATATTGTTCATCGTTCCAGCTGAGTAACCAAGTTGAAGGTTTGCGTCTCCGCGACCATCAAGTGATTTAACAAAACCAGCACCCGCTGATTGCCCAATACCAAAACCTGCGAAGGTTCTTTTTGGGTTTTCAGAAGTAGCGTCAAGAGCAACATTACCATTCGTTAGAATAGCGTGTTCGCAATCAACTTTAATCTTAGCAAGCTTACGAGCTTGTAGACGTGCAAGTTCAGAACCACCATAATGCTTGGAAGCATCTGCTGTACCAGTGATAGTGTAAGGTTCACGAAAAATTTGAGTACAGTTTTTAATTCTGCGTACTTTTTTTCGTGTTTCTACACCAACGCCAGCACCTTCAGCGTATTGACCAGGGCCACCCTCAACCATGAAATAATCAGCATCGGCAAAGTTTGCTTGGCCAAAGTTGTTAGTTGCACTGTGAGTTTGGTAACCATAAAAAGCTGTTGCAACGGCATTGTCATAAAACTGCCCAGCACTAGCAACATAAGTTAGCGTTAGAGTGGAATCGGTATTAAAACCAATTACATCTGAACCGCCAGCAATTGCTTCGGTGTTGTATGCGTTTAATGATGCGTGAACGTGAGCTGGTATAAACTGAACTGACTTATCAGAAGGAGATGTTAAGTTAACATCTTTTCCAATAGCAATACAGATTAAGTGAGTTACGTCCGTAGCCATAGAAGCTGAGCCAGCAAGTGTAGCGCTATAAATACCGCCAACTTCAAACATCTCTACTTGAGCTTGTGTTCTTAGGTTGACAATAGTGTTTTCGCCGTTAGCTGTGCTAAGCAGAGTATCAGAAATAAGCGTAGTGCTTGAATCTGCTCCTGCTGTCGCACCAGCCATACTTATTGATAAGCTGCGTTTGATCATATACTCATCTTCCATCCATTCGAAAATCGGTACAGGTGTTACTATACTCTTCATTCCAAAGATAGAGAAGATTGGTGTTACATCGGGGTTGTAATAGTGAATTTTACTTCCTAGTTCCAAAACCTGGCGTTGCGTTCCATCGCTGAATTGCGTCGCGGTTCCGGCTCCGTAAGTAGTAGTAGCCATTATTATTTTTCCTTTATATTGGAGTAATTATTAGAAAACTGCATAAGTCCATCAAAGAACTCATTTGTCTGCTTATCTGACGATTTCAATGGAGAAGGTGTAACTCCACTTACACTCGCGATGCTCGTCCGACCAGTCGAGCCTTGCGGACTAGAGACTTTGGGATTTTTATTTGCAGTTTCGTTGTTTTTATTGCTAGCCATAAACCGCCAAATATTGACAAGATTCTCAGGAGTTACCACATTTGGATCATTTATAAAATCCCGGTATTCCTGCATTTCAGAGTCATTTAATCCAAGGTTACGCAACGTATCTATTTCAGATTTAGTTGCTTTTTCAGCGTTAAGCTCTTGCCTGAATTTATCAAGCTCCTGCTTAGCACCTTCTGAGCCCATCGTAATTAGATATTTATCTTGCGACTCTCGCCATTGTTGAGATGAAGAACCGGGAACATTCTCCTCGTAAGGGTCATAGTCCTCGGGTTTCTCAGGCGGTACTGTCGCATTGCTTACTTGTTGGATTTCATTGCGAAGTTTAGTTACCATTTCAGGATTTTCTTTTAAAAAAGTGTCCAAGTTATCTAATTGCTTGTACTTTTCTTCTTTAGTTTGAGAATCATTTGAAATTTTATCTTTTTCGCTTTGGAGCTTTTTATAAGAGTCCGCTAATTTTTCACGACCTTCCTCGGTATCGGGGAATTTGTTATCAATTAACCAAGTCTTTGCTTCTTGCTCCGTTATTTGTGGTTCTGGGTTAGCACTTTGTTCCTCAGAAACTTTAACGTCGGCTTGATTTTCATCAGGAGAGCCCTCACCGTGACCTTGATTAAACTCGTTTAGAGCGTTCATCATAAAATCACCGCTTAAGTTATCTCCACCTACATTCTCTGTATTCTGTGCTTGTTCATTAGCCATTCGATGCTCCTTGTTTTGCGCGGTTATCCAAGGAATGGAGCCGCTGTTTCAGAGTTAATCGCGTTTAGACCAGTAGATACATCTTCTTTAACCTTTTTAGATGCATCTCTCTGTCTCGCTTCTTCAAGTCTTGCATTTGCTTTAACATTGCTTAGGGCTTGTTGGACTGGTTTAGTCGCCTCAGCAATTTCAGCTCTCATATTTGCGTGGAATATTTCTCTTTCTCTTGTCTGCATATCTCCGCGCATTTGTTTTAATTCTGCGTCCATTTGCTCTACAGCTCCTCTTAGCTGTTGAATTTCACTATGGCGTTTTATAAGTGCCGATTTATCTATATCGCCCTGCATATTCATAATAACTTGTGTCTTGTCGTATATGCCAGCGTTTAACAAAGCTAAATCTCTTTGCAAATCTGCCGCCGGTGATTTTGCTCTCGTACTTCCAATAACAACCTTTACGTCTATTCTTGCTGTCTGCATATCGTACATTTTTATTACAGCACCTGATTTATCGTCAATAACAGGTTCGTTTAACATTAATTCTTGTTCGTTACCATCTGGGTTTACAACTCTTAACACTCTTTGAGTTGTATAAACGCTCGGCATCCACTCTTGGACAATTTGAGATGCTCTTGTAATCATATCATACACAGGAAGTATTTTCCAATTTTGTTTTCTAGCTACAGCTTCGTCAATAATTGAAGCTTCACCCACTGAACCTGGAGCATCTGAAGAAGAGCCTTGTAAATATTTATAAGCACCAAATACTTGTTCAATATCTAGTTCATATCGAGCTTTTTCGCTATACAACTGTGAACTTATAGAGGGCGGAGCAAACTCTTTAATCTTCTGCTCCCTCAAAGCACCCGGATTAACCCGAATAAGCGCATTAGGAATGTGCCATTTATTAACTTCACCTGGGTCGAGCGCTCCGTCCTCATAAAGTAATTTAAAATTTGTAGTTGCGCTTGTATGTGATATTAATAACGCCTCAGTACGATTTAGCATTCTTTGAGGAGACTTAGCGTGTCTTACATCTCCAGACGGATATGGCGTAGACGTGTGCTCGTTACAAGCTGGAATAATAGGATACTTTGTAATAGGCAAAACCTCATCATAAATAATCTGGTCTCCAAATAAAGCAACCTCTCTAATTTTTTGATCATAAACTAATTCTTCTATAATAGTTCCTTGGTCAACAAGAACCTTATATCTTTCATCTTCTAATAATTCTTTATATTCTTCTTTCTCGAATTTTTTTGATTTACCTGTATTAACGTCTGTAACTAAAACTTTTGGTACGTTTACTTTTGAAAAATGAATATACTTTCTTACCATTTTTTGATGGTCTTTGCTAACATCATCTCTTGTCCATACTTGGTCTCGAGAATATTTACCTGAGCCTACTTCGTTTACATCTTGCTCTTCTCTTGCATCTTCAATTTCTTTTTTATATTGCGGGAATACTGCTTTTAATGCCTCTTTAGTATGTAAATCAGAAAATAAAATAGACGATGCATCTGAGAAATCAGGCAGCATTGAGTTTGGGTCGATAAAAACAGATTCAGGGCTTACTCTTTTAAATCTAACACCACCCTCACCGCCATCAGCGTTCCAGTCTGGATAAACATAAAAATAAGAAATACCTTTAATAATAAAATCTTTACAAGCTTTTCTAAATTGAATATCGCCATCTGACTCTCTCCAAACCCAATCTAACATTTGATTGCAAACAAACGCCATATCATTATCCGTCTTGCCAATAGGTCTGACATCCCATTCTGGAGAAGCAGCCGCTATGTTTGCCAACACGGTTTCAACAGCCGGTCTTATTTTGTTGTTTGCCTCTGGCGGCTGCCCTACAGATTCTAAATATTCTTTTTGAGCATCGGTTAATTGATTCCCAAGAAAAAAATCTTCATCCTCTGCCATTTGGTAGCGCCATTCTTCGCCGGTCGATTCAAATAACTTGTATTGCCTCCAGACTTCTGCAAATTCAACTTCTGGTAAATCTAATTTTTTTATACTTATTGCCATTAGCTATAGAACACCTGACCAGTTTCCCAATCAGCCTTTATTTTATTTGTTTCAGGTTCAGTCCAAACATTGTTTTTATAACTTAAATTTGGTTTCCACATATCATCAAGCGCCCATCTAAGTGCGTCAAGTGTATCTTTTTTAAACGAACCGACCTCTTTAAATTGCAACAGTTCGTCTATCAAATCAAAATGGGTTTCTTTAAGAAACATAGCTTTAGATGCAAAATATGGTTGCATTTGTTTAATTCTGTAATATTTATTCTTAATAGCCTTCTTGCCGTTAATATTTAAAAACCTTCCTGATTCTTTTGATTTTCTCTGAATATAGTCTGCCAACATAACGTGACCTGTCTCCTCAATCTTTATATCTTTAGGAGAGTACATATCCGCCATAGCAAAAATTCGGTCAGCGCCATCCATTGGAGAAACTTGTCCTCTAAAATAGTCAACCACATAAATATTAAATTTAGGATCAACTGCGATAACCATTATGACCGTATAGTCAGCTTTGACACTTTCCGAGGAAGCTGGGTCAACACCCATAAAAATGTTAACAGGAACTCTTTCTTCACCTTCGTTTGTAATTTTTGTAACATAAGACTGACCCGCATCGCTAGAATAATATCCATCCCAGTATTGTATATCTGATTCTTTAAATACTCGGAATGAATCATCCATTGGAATATTTTGATACTCCTGATAAAAAAACGAAACGTGACCTTCAGACTTTAATCGTTCTCGTTCTGACTTCAGCCACTTGTAGGGTCTATGTTCCTTCCATAGTACGTTTACTTGTTTATTGCTGCGAAATTCTTTACCGGAGGCGACGAATTGTCCATTTTCCACATTTTGTGGAATGGCTTGATAAAAAAGCGATTTCCATCCTTTGACAATCCTTTCGCCAAGCTTATTATAAGAGCGTCTCCCAGCAATTCTGTTTAAATATGAATTATCATCAACGATTGTACCGATAAAACAAAGTTTAGCGTCGGTAGAGCCCGGTATAACAGCGGCGTTAAACCACCGTTTAAACTTATCTCTTGACATTTCTGTTAAGGTATTTGCTTCACCTTCACCATCATCGATGATAGTTAATGTAGGTCTATACGCACCATACTTCAAACCCCTAACTTTCTGCCCGGTTCCTCTAATTAAAATTTTACACATTCCAGAAGCCACACCGTTTTCGTCAAAGCTAGTTATAATTTCTTTTTCTTCCTTACCCCAGGTTGGCCCCATTCGGTTACCAAAATATTCGTGAACTTTTTTATTATATTCAATTTCATTTCCTAAAGCCTCTAGTAAATATTTAGACTGCGTTTCTGATTCTGACATAAGCAAGACAAATCGTTCTTCACCAAACAATATTTGATGCAATGGATAGATCAAAGATACTAACGTGGTCTTTGCGTGACCTCTAGGTGCAACTATCGCAATCTTTTCGCCAACGCTAAGGTCTTGTAAGGCTTGGAATATTTCACGATGAAATTGAGGAGATTCACAACGCAAGTGATAATGCATTGGATTTTTTTTATCGCCAAAAAGAACTTTAGCAAAAAAGAACGGGTCAACGTACATACGTTCTAATATTTTTTTACGTTCATTCATTTATTTTTTGTTTTGCTATTTTTTTTAATTGTCTTTTCCTTGTCTTGTTCTGTATTGCTAATTTTCTACGCAATCTTTTTCTGTCTTTAGCGCCGCGATTAGGCATTTAAGACCTGGCAACCATATCTGAATACTTTAAATTGTTTATAACAATTTCCAGGCTGTCTATTTCTTCTAGTATATCAAGGATACAAGCGGTAACAGCAGGAGGAACTTCGTAAGTATTTCCTTCAATGCAGATAAATCCAAGTTCTATATTGTCTATATCTGTTTTAAGCTGAATAGAAGTCTTTTTTTCCAAGTTATTTCTTTTTCTTTTTAGGCCAACCCTTTTTCATATCAGAATAGGATTTTTTACTAACTGTTGTATTTTTTTTACTACGGCTTGTTCCGGCTTTTTTGCGTTTATTAATATTTCTTACTAAACTATTTTTTTTAGGTGGCATAATATATTTAACTCGAAGGTATTTGTTTGATTAAAGCTTTGTCTGGTATTTCTCTTTTATGTTGAGCAAGTAATTTCTTATCGCCATCAGATAGCATAAATACTGTTTGCTCTGTCTTGCTTTCTTTTTTCTCAACATGGCCTAATATATCACTAACTCTATTTAACGCTTGCAGCCGTGTACTGGCTGGTGCGTCTATATCCTCAATAAAATTTTTATACTGAATAGCAACGTAGTCATCATCTACGCCAATTCTTTCTAAACGATCTTTCATTAAACTTGACATAACTTCCTTTACGGTATCTTTTCTTAGTATGGCCATTGCCCGGCGTAGAGAGCTTGAAGGATTATTATCATTATATACGGACATATATGCATCAATGATGTCAGGAATTTTCCACATTCCTTTGTCGTCAGGCTCAAAAAAGTCAACCAATTGCTGAATAAATGCGCTCTGGAGTGCAGTGGGCTTAACATTTCTAACTAAATTCTTTTTATAACGGTTGTCCCACTCGTAGTCAGGCTGTTTGCGAGCGTGTATTTGTGGTTTATATGTTGGAGTTTCACCATAGCCTGTTCTAATTAGATAAACTTTTTTCTTTCTGTCTTTTTTATAGTCTCTACGGCCAATGACCTGCAAGACTTTATTATCAGAGGTTACAATCCAGTCATCTTTGGAAGCTTCTCGCCATTTGTCTGTGTATTGTAGCTCTTTCTCCTCAGCTTGAGAAATATCATAAACTTCAAATACTTTGTTACGACACTTTACTTCCACGGTTTAATATACGAAAGAAAAATTAAAAAAGTTTTACATAATATACATATACATAAGCATATACATATACATATACATATAGGGAGCCTTAAGCAAACCCTAACCGTAAGCCTTAGCTTAAGCCTTCCAGTGAGAAAGGTTCTATCTTCGATAAAGCATACTCTACGCATTGTGATTTGCTCTAAAAATGCTTGTAAAATCTATGGATTGCTACCTTATATGAGCCACCCCCCGCAAAAGGTGAACCGCAATGGCAAAAAGCGTTGAGCAAATGACTTGATTTAATGATTTTTTCTTAACTTTTTAGGCTTAACCTCTAAAATTTGCTGTCTTTTGTGGTTTGTCGTCGGTGATTACCTTAGCCAGGGCAGAAAATGAGAGGTTCGGCCACGCTTTAGGGATCGGAAGCAGCAACCTTTTTAAATCGTTCCTGGCTAGCCTCCCGGCCTGTCTGGTTTTGCTTGTATGGTAACCCTTGCACAACCCTAATAACTTACTTGCTTGTAAATGGTGGCGAGTGTATTTTCTCCTAAGAAATGAGCCGAAACAATACACGACGACCAGACCCACGACGAGCAACGCCCAACAAAAGGGCGGTTTCGTGCTGTTTATTCCTACTTAATACACCAAGACAACCAACGGAGGTTTTACATGTCTTTACTCAAGAGCACACTATCAAAACGCACCAAGCAACACCAACCAACCCCACCAACCAAAGCACAGGCCAGACGGCTTCGAGGCCTTTACGCTGAGCTTGTAAGAGAACAGGCACACAACACATTAAAAGAAGTGTGGCAAGGTCGCACTAAGAACAACATACTAGAGAACGAAGCGGACTTTGTCGCGGGTGCTTCTGCTATGTTGCAGATGGTAAACGAAAAGCTATTTGGCACAGACTTTGAAAGGTCTATGGATATAGTACCGGCCGGATGGATTTTATATATCTACAGCGGTCGCAGTCTTTCCGGGCTGTTCGAGGATAAAGAAACTAACGAACCTATTTATAAGGGGGTGATATAATGAGAGAGCCAACACGAAGAATATTTTGCTTAGCGGTGGCCGTGCTTGTGGCTTCTGTCGTTCCTTATTGTGGCATCGTCTTTGATGCTCCGGCATGGCTCACGCTGTCGGCGTGGTTTGTGGCCGTTGCTATTCCATTCTACACAGACTGGTATATTTACGTCCGGCCTGAAACCTTCGAAAGTTTCCCGAGGTACTGCGACAGGTGCAACGGCGGAATGACTGAGGGTTATTGCTTACATGACGGCATTCAATATTATTGCTCTAAGTCGTGTTTATTTACTAACGGATTTACCCAACAAACATTCGACACGCTTTGGAGCGATGACGCTATTTATTGGACGAGTTGGGACGGCGAAGCGGTCGAGGATTGGCACGAACAACCAGAAAAGAGAGGTTAAAAGATGAGAAATTTAAAATTGTTAGTCTGGAAATGGACAACGAGCAGAGCCCAAAATACAGCCGGTTATAATATTTGTAGCCTATACGCTGACGGCGTAAAAATGGCCTCAACTTGTGGCGGTGGCTACGATATGAAAGGCACGGCCTTTGGTGATTTTATTCAAGATGAATACCAAGAGCGACTTCTAAAACTACACCACCGAGCCGGTACACGTTGGAGCGTTTCACCAAGCGGAAACCATAAGAGATTAAAGCCTATTAAACGAGCTAAAGAACCATGGAACACGGGCATTTGGTGGCGTGGTGAGTTATACGGCTTAACGGCCTATTATAAGCGAGGAGAAACAAAGCCCTTTAAAATTTGTTTAGATGGTGGGTGCGGTTTTGAGTCAATGCAGAAAATCGCTCGTAATATTGGAATTACTACGACCTACCACGGCGACGGCTCAAGCTCTGGCAATGTTTCCCACATTCTAAAAGATAAGCGAATTAAGTAGGGTAACGGCATATTTAACAAAGCCACACCCAAGAACGCCCAACCTTTGGCCGAATCTCTCCGGCCTTTGGTTGGGTTCTTTTTGTCCTGTACTTGTAACCGCTTCTCTATGAGTTCCGAGCATTTCGCCCTATTTACGGGCTTTATTTTTTTACCTTTTTTAGCTTTTACTCTCATTTATATTTTTTTATCAATTTTAAGGCTCGATTTATTCAGCCAGGTCGGACCACTTTGCAGCCGAAATTTTTATTTTATCTTTTTTTGTGTTCCACTTGCTAATGGTGGGCTAATGGCTAATAGTAAGCTAAT
>Ga0209337_1003445_pt1 | contig 11194 bp, 18 predicted proteins | sample LinPmetageLP53_FD_184044 | JGI IMG/M metagenome (GOLD analysis project Ga0209337, IMG submission 184044) | Marine viral communities from the Pacific Ocean - LP-53 (SPAdes) (version 2) | ecosystem: Environmental > Aquatic > Marine > Oceanic | place: Pacific Ocean | collected 2010-02-08 | reverse complement strand
TCCCTGCGTGTCGAATTAATAAATCCCTATGCGCATCATGCCCTAAAGTTATTGCGCCACTATCCCAACTAGCGGTCAAACCATCTGCGCCTAAATAAAGCTCTTCGATTTCGTTTACCCTATCAGCATAATCGTGTATTCTAAACGTACCAGTCAATCTAACATCTGCTACATTTAAAGTTCCAAAAATAGCGGATGTTGCTGAACCATCTCCATCTGTAGATGAACTAACGACTCTTCTAAATCTTATAGACAATCCATTATCCCATGGATAAGTATGAAAACTATTAGCGGTGACAGAGCCAGTTGTAGCACTTGTTACTTCTGCAATTGTTACCGATGTGCCTGAAGTTAAAGAGCCATTAAAAGTTCCGTTGGTTGCGAATTGAGTTCCTACATTTGCGGTGTTTGGAATGCTCCCAGTTGCATATTGACTTTGGTCATAAATAGTAATGCTGTTTACTAATAAACCTGCATCATTTGCAGTTGTTCCCTTAAACCCTGTCATGTTCCATCGCACTTCTACTTTTAATCCATGATTAGTGCTTCCGCTTATTATGTCAGGTGGGTCAGACACTAAGGGCAAGCTAAATAAATTATCTTTATGTATATTAGTTGATACTCCATCGCTTGCTTTTCCCATATCTATGCTATTAACACCATCAGAGATAGTGTGGTTCGCATCGCCATCAATTATATTTGCAACGCTAGGCAAGCTCCTAGCAACAACCCCTACAGGTTTAAATTTAATATGTCTTTTTAAATTCCATTTAGTTTTAACTGCGTGACCATCTCCTTGAGCTATCGCATCGCTTACATCTTCTAATGGCAAGAAAGCATCCATTCCTTCCTCATAATAATGTAATTGAGTATCTGTTGAGCCTATGTCTTTATGTAATAAACAATTATAATAAGTATTTGTGTTGTCAACTTTTACTGGAAATAATAATTTATTCAAAGTTCCAACATAAGAAGTTGAGCCATGCGTGCTAGCGTTTTTTGTGTAATTACCATAAACAATAGGAAAATAATTACCTCTTGTTGATTTAACTGTTGGAATTACTTTATTATCCCACGGAGATTTTTGAACAAGACTTAATGAAATGCTAGAATCATCATGGTTTATATTTGTCAATCTACCATGATATAATTGTAAGCAATCATCAATATTGCTTATTTCGCTTAATTGAGAATACGCTTTTACAGTTCTATTATAATAATAATTTGAACCTAAAAATAATTCAGTAGATAAATCACTCCCTTTATATTTAGCGTTAATTAAACTTAATGACATATTGCCAGTTTTAGAAGTTGACTTTAATACATCTATGCTATTCCTAACACTTGGCATTGAGCTAACAACCCCATGATAAAAAATATTATCAACTGTCGTATCTCTTAAAGCTAAAGGCAAGAACCCTTCATATTTAGCACCAGTAATCGTCCCAGTTGCGACATTGCCTGATAAGTCTTGAGCGAAATTTTCTCCATTGTTGAACTCCCAATAACCTTTTAGATTTGATGCCTCATCATAATTTCCAGTATTTTCTTCAAATGATAAAAAATTACCGCCATTAAATAATGCGGTGACATTTGCGCTATCTAATTGAGATGCATAAATACCAAGATTTTTTATTTTAAATTGACCATAACTATCATCTCCTAAAATTGATTTGCCAATATGAGCATTTCCGCTTCCATAAGTTGGGGTTGTGTTGTTTCCTGAACCATGTGAACTTAATCCGCTCCCACCAGTATAAGCGGTCAATGTGCTACCAGTTCCAAGATAAATAGTTGAATCGTTTACGCTAGTTGAAAAATTTGTTACTATTGCGAAAAATGTCCAAGTGTTAGCAGAAAATGTTGCCGTCTTTACTTGAATCCGCTCATAATCATCTGAATCATCTTCGCTTCCATCTCCCCAAAGAATAGTAAGTTTGTTTGCTGATGTTTTAAAAACATTAATCCCTGCCCAATTAGCATCTTGAGTATTGTTTGTAAAAATAAATTGCGAAGTACCTAAAACAGGAAAATTAACCCAACCGCATAAACTTACCCCTGTTCCTGAGTCTCCTGTGCTAGTAATTGAAAGGGGTGAAGCTGAAGTTGTTGCCCCTAAATCTATCGCATCATCTGTTCCATCAAGTGATAAATATGAATCTTGATTAAATAATTGAAATAACCAATTTTCTTTTATATTCCCTAAATAAGATGCGCCTGAATAATTATCTGATGGGCTTAAACTCATGCAAGTGTCCTAGCTCTTTCTATTTCGGGTATTAAGGTGTCTCTAACAAAAGATTCTTCGCCAATGATGTTACCACCTATGTTTATTGTAATACCGCCCATACCGCCAGATAAATTGTCTTGTTGCGCTTTGTTCAGAATTAACTCGCCTGGAGTTAACATAGCAGGCACAGTATCACCAGTTCCAGTTCCTTGAACAATACCACCATCAGCAAATTTTGCCAATTGCTCATCAATTATACCACCTGCTGCCGTTGCAGCTCCTGCTCCTAATACTAAATTAAGGGGATAGGGAACAGCTTTAAAAATACTAGCAGTAAGAGCAACAACTGCTTCCATTGTTTTAGCCCTAACAACTGATTTCATTGCTTGTTTAGCGGTTTGCCCTGATAAAATTGCACCTTTTAATTCTGCTTGAAGTTGTTCTTGTTTTAATCTTAATAATTCATTATTAGTTACAATACCATTTGAAGCAACTCTTTCTACTTCTATTCCTAAATCTAATTCGCTTTTCCTTAAGCCAAGTATTTTAGGTATTTCTCTAGTCGCTTTAACAGATTCTGTTCCAGTATCCTCTACTGATTTAGCTAACTCATCTTGTTTTAATTTTGCTTCTTCTGCTGAAGCTATTACCCCTGTATACATATTAGTAAACATTAACCCAATAGTGTCTATGCTCATTCTAAATGTTGACTCATTTATTGCTTGAAGTTCTTTTATCTCTTCACTCATATCATCAAAAGGCGTAATCAAATTAGTAAATTTCAACCCTAAAACATCTATTTGACCCCCAATATTTATCATAGCTATTTGAAATGCTTTTGATACGTTTTCTAAAAGGAGTGGTAATTGGTCTGCTAATGCTTTGGCTAAATTATCAAAACCAATTTCATTGAGCTTTTTGAACTCCTTATTTAATGTATTTATATGGGGTTGAATCCTCTCAATAATTACATTTCCTATTTCTATAAAAACAGTTTGAAAATTGTTTTTTAAAATTGACATTTGTATATTAAATGCCTCAATCATTTTTTCAAAACCGCCTTGAGTAGAACCAGTACTTTCTTCAAAAGCTAGCAAGTTTGTTTCTAAGTCACCTATATTATTTACTAAGGTTTTAACTCCTAATTGAGCTTGAATACTTGGAATTATTTTTTTTATAACTTGAGGGTCAACCCCTTCAAATTGCTTTAATGTACCAACCAAATCAACTGTGCCATCATCAAGTCTTTTAACTTCTATTCCTAGCTCGTTCATTACTTTTCTTGAAGAGTCGCTAGGAGTTTCTAAAGCAACAATAGCATTTTTTAAAGCGGTACTTGATTCTGCAGTATTTATACCTGATGCGGTTAATGTAGCCATTGAAGCACCAACGGCTTTAAGGCTAAGATTAAAAGATTTTGCAAATGGCAACACTTGCCCAATACTAGCACCTAATTCGGTTATAGTGGTTTTTCCTAATTGCATTGTAGTAAATAAAGTGTCACTAACTTCTTGCGCTTTATCTGCTTCCGAGCCAAAAGCATTTAAGGCTGATGTTAAAATATCGGCAGCCCCTGCAGCAGAAGTCACACCAGCAACCGCTAATTGTGATGCTTGTTCTAAAATAATAGCACTTTCTGCAGCCCCACTAAAACCAGCCGAGACAATATCATATTTAGCTTTTGTTAAAGAATCTAAGGCAAGACCTGATGCGTTAGCTACGTTTGTTAATTCTTTTCCTAAGTTTTTTAGGGTGGTTTCTGTAGAGCCTTTCATCAAGGTCGTTACTTCCATTAACCCTTTTTGAAAATCGCCTGCTAATTTTGTAGATAATATTGCAAATCCACCGCTAACAATCGCAGCTTTTTTAGCAATATTAGTTAGTCCACCAGATAAAGATTTTAATCCTTTTACTGTGCCTTTTACTCCCTTTGCACTTACTTTTAAAACTACATTTTTAACCGCCATATCTATTTACCATTTTCTTTTAATTTGTATTCTTTAATGCTTTGTAATTCGCTTTCTAAAGCTAAGAAACAATCAGATTGAAAGACATTCAAATCATCTAAATTTGAAGCTAATGGAATATTATATTCCTTAACTAAATGATAATCTTCAATCATCGCCCAACACCAATCCGATATATATTCTGAGGGATTACAAAAAAAAGGCATTTGGAAAAAAAGACTTTTCCCAATTCCAAATTTATGAATATTTTTTTCTGATAAAATCCTTTGGATTTCGTCATCAACATCCTCACTAGTTTTGTACTCTATTTTTTTAAAAAGAGTTGGCGATTGAGCGACATATGGGAGGAATAAGTCGTTATTTGGCGTTCCAAAAACAGAAAACCAAAGTGCAGTTCTCAACCGCCATTGTTTAAAGGGTCTTTCACTCCCATATAACTATTTATAATACTCATCAAAACTTCATCTTCTTCAAGTGCGGTTAAAACGCCTAATTTTTTCTCGGCTTTTTCTTCTGTTCCAAATGCGATAATTGCAAATTCGTCTGCTAAATCGTGCATTTTTTCCAAATCCTCACTTTTATAGATTTCTTTTACCTTTCGGTAATAATCTCTACGTTGTTTTCTAGTTATGTCCTTACATTCAAATTGACCATATTTTGTATCAACTATCATTACTATCCTCCCTTTTATTTTACCAAGTAGTTACTGCTTCATTCTTAAATGATGTTATTTTAAACGCCTCTGTGCTTCCATTTTGAACACATTCAAATTCAAGTGTGTGAAAAATACCACTCTCACTTAAATCTTGTCCTGGGTCACCTGTGTATTGTATTTCAGCAAGAATGTTCATTTCACCTTCTGCACTTACAGTTCCATCTCCAATTGAGATTGCAAGGCTTAAAGTATCACCATCAAGAAAATCTTGAATAACATTATTTCCTGCGCCATAATCAAATTCGTCATCCCATTTAATTGAAAGACTTCCAGTTATAACGTATTCAGGCAAAGCATATAATTCAGCATTTCCATTCGTATCAAAACCAACTCTATTAACACCATTTGCGATATTAAAAGAAAATGATTTCATTATAAATGTTTGAGTTGCATTTCCCTCAACATCTAATGTTCTTACATCAGCATCCATTACATTATAATATTGAGTTTCTGCAGCTACCCAAGTGCCATCAAATGTTTGCTCTAAGCAAGTTGATGTTGCAATATCTTTAGTAGAAAAACCACTAAAATAGTTTCCACTTATTGACACCAAACCATTATTTGCACCCACATCACCCGAAATTGCGAGGTCAGAACAAATGACACCACAGACTTTTATGCCTTCACCAGCTGCAGGGTAATAAGCAAGATTGCAACTGTGAGGAATACCTGAACTAATTGCTCCGCCCATAGATGTGGCGTTACTAGAACCATCAATTTCCATTTCGTGCAATGTTGAACCCGATGTTCCACTTTCTTGACCAACTAATAGCACGTGTTGCGCTAATGTTCTTGGCGTTGCTAACATTTCAAAAGGCATTGTAACTGTTCCACCCCTTGTATTTACAATAGTATCGGCAGCATTTTTTACGCTTCCTCTACCACTTAGCAATCTTGATTCTCTTAAAATATTAAATGTTGGTTTTTCAACTTGAACGACAGGTTGCGTTAAATACGCAGTTCCATCATTACCACTTGTATCTAAACCTACTCCGAAAGCAGAGCCAGTCTCAGCTTTTAAGCCATACTTGACACTACTTGCGGGAACTACTCTTGTATCAGCCATTATTTAGCTCCTTTTTCTTTTTGGTTTTACTTTCTTTTTTAACGAACCCCATTGAAAGAAGTTCATTTGCAACATCTTCAGACACTTCAATGGATTTACCATCTTGAAGTTTTTCTAAGGATGCCTTATCACATAAAACGCCATTAGGGTTTATTCTGTGAAATTTGTTTTGTCTTGCTTTTATTTTTATCATAAGACCTCTATATTTTGACAGTTAAAAATTGCTATACCCCTCAATAAAGATTTGTCATCTTCATCTTGTTCGTATTCAATGCTAGAAATATTAGCATCAAAAAATTCCGCACCATTACTTGATGTAGAATTATTATTAATTAATCTTTTTAATCTCTCCATTATTCCACTTACTTGCTTAATACTGTTTTTATTATAATTACCGCCAAATTTTACTTGATAATTTATTTCAATTTCATACTCTCTTTGAGTTCCATAAGATAATTGAGTCACTAAAGAATCTGATTGGGGTGTAATTAAAAAGCTAGAATTAGAACGATGCTCATCGTAATGGATTGGAGTGCTAAATTCTGAATTAATTAAACTAGTTAATGGCTCAATAATTTTAGTGAATAATATGTTTGTAAAATCTGTTGGCATTATCTTCTAGTCATTTGAACTCTTTTGATTGGGGAAAAACTCTGGTCTAATACGCCACTTACCTCTAATTCAAACTCATCAGATGTCGTGTATAGCCCTGCGGAAAATCTAACATACATAGACTGCCCAATATTTTGCCACATACAATCTATGATTTCGCTTTCAATTACTCTCTCTGTTTTTAAACCTGTTTGTCCACCTACGTAAGTATCATATTTAACGCTTGTATTTGCACTGCCTTCTGTTATTGTACCGCCTGCGCTAATAATAATTTTTATTTTATCCCAACGACAAGACGGAGTTCCCCTAACATCTACGATTCCACCAGTTGAATTAGTGTGTTGACTAATTGTCCTTAGAACACCTCGCTTTTTATATTCAGATTCTGAGCTATACAAATGTATTTCGCCAGTTCTTAGCATATCTAAGTAGCCTGTGCCTTGCTCATTTATTACTTGGCTTAATATTTGGTCTGCTTTTTCTACATCGTAAGGTCTAATCAAAGATTCACAAGTTAAAATTGCGCAACTTCTTACAATGATTTCTGGAAAATCCGAAGCAGATACATCTTGCGTTCCGATTCCTTTGTTTGGATAAATCGGGAATGGTAAATATCCACGAATAAAATCACTTGCTCTTTTTACTGCATCGGTTTTTAATGTTGCCCAATCGCTAGAGCTTTCAATCATACTAGAGTTTAGCGTATTAGCACTTCCACCACTTTGATATAGCTCTAATAAATCAGTTGATGCGGTGTAGCGATATTCATTATTAGCGTTAGGTTCATCTGTTACTGCGGTCATTTCTTGCCCATCTAAATATAATTGACCACTTACATCACCACTATTATATAAGTAGAATAAATGAGTTGTTCCACTAGCTACCCAATTACTAGCTAAAACTCTTTTTCCATCGTATTGTCCTATATTTGGCTCTACAAATAATAAGTCTGTAGTAATATTACAATAGGTAGATTCGTATGTACTCATGATTTTGCCTTGCGTTTAAATTTTAAATAATCTGCGCCTTCATATGGGTTAAAAAATGTAGTAATCAATCTATTATCATCGTCATCATATTTAGGGTCAATAATTGTAACTGGCGCATTAAATATATTTTTATCATCTAACCCTAATCTAGTGGCGTACTCATCCATATTTTTAAATGAGGCTACTTGAAGCGCGTGACTAATTAATCCATTAGAGGGGTCTTTAAGAACTTGATAACCACTAACATGAGTGTGACCTGCGGTTAAGATATGGTCTCTCCAACCCATTTGCACCGCTTTACTAATTGAGTGAGCAGTATTCCACATACTATTCCCCTTAAATTGATGCCTAGCTGACACTCTAACATTTTTGCCATTAGGAAATCTAAGATTCATTCTTGCTCCGTGTTGTTTATATAGCGTTTTTTTATCGCGCATAATAAATTCTAAAGGGTCTCCATCCCCACTCCAAACATCATGATTGCCTGCTATCAAATATACCCAATCCACACTATTTAAGAAATGCTCGGTAATCATCCAAGATTCTTTTGCAGTTGTTGATTGTTGCCCATACAATGCTTGTAATCTTCCAATCCAATTATTTTGTACATCTCCTAAATTACCTGCGAACAATCCTTCTGTTTCTCTTATTAAGTCGCATAGAGCATATATCTCCGCGAGATTTGTTCCATCGTCATCAACATGAGGGTCTCCAAAGTGACATATTCCGATAATGCCTCTAACATTTATTGCAATATCAATTAATTGACTTTTTTTATAGGCATTATATTTTCTAGCATATTTTTTATTCCTATATTTTATAATATCTTCAATAGACATCTCTTCTACTGGGATATCTTGAACTACAAATTCACTATATTCTGTAATTCTAGGTTTTAAAGTATTCCTATCGCACTTAAAACAATAATATCTTTGTCGTTTTTTATTTTGCCCTTTGTATGTCCTAAATCCGTTCTTGCAAATATCGTCATTATCACAAAAAGGACACCCAAGAGAATTTCCCTTATCATCTTTTGGTGCTTTTTTAGTTAAACCATTAGGTTGCTTTGGCATTATTCTTTTATCTCAAAATGCAATAAATCATCGAATGAATTATCAGATGTAGTTCGAACTTCTTTACCCATCATAACATTTTTATCAAGGCTAGGCGATGACCAATCACCACCCCAACGAACATTTACACCCATCATTGCCGACACACCTAGAACAAATCCACCTAAATAGTGCCAGTCATCACGATTCTCCCAATCTATTTTGCGTGTCTTATAGTTATATGGAGCAATGTCAACCGCTAGCCCCTCACAATGTTTCCCAAACTTGACTTTAGACTTTCCTTTCGCCAATAATTCATCTTGTCTTTCTTGGGAACGCATCCCTTCTATAACTGTAATATCGTAATACTTAACTACTTTTTGTAATACGCTTACGAGTCTTGGGTCAACACCCTCAAGTCTTTTCATACTTCTTTTACCAAGTCTGGGCATTCTAAAACTTCCAAACCATTTTAACAACTGCCATCATAACATCCATGCATTCTTTTGCTATGGCTTGTTGTTCTTCTTTTGTCACCTTACCATCTTTTTTAGCATCTGAATATTTCTTAGCAACTTCCTTTAACTCTTTAACGACCATTCTATATTTAGTCGCAACCATTGTACCCAATGCGCCCAATATAATTACCATTAAATAGGCAAAGTTTTCCCAATTCATCCAATCCATTTTATTTCCTCTCTTTTAGTGTTTCTTTTATTTCTGCAATATCTTGCATTATTATATCAAGTTTATAAGCAACCAATTCTCTGTCTGCTATTATTTCGCGCTTATTTGCCTTTAAATCAAGCTCTTCTTTTAATAGGTCTATGTCGTATTGCATAAAACCAAAAGCAAGCGTTATAGAGCAAATAATAGCTACAATTGTAATAATGTTTTCTATTGATATATTAGTATTCAACTTCATTTTGCGTTTCCGTTAATCCTGCCTTTTAAATAGGCTAAGTCATCAGATAATTGCCTCCAAAATTCTTCTCTTTTTTCATCAGATTTATTTAATCTATCAATTAATTTAATATTTACTTGCATCGATTGGTCTAAAACATTTTCCATTTTATGAATACTTTGTTTTATCTCTTCTAAATCTTCGCTTTGGTCTTTGTTTTCTTGTATAAGATTATATATCATAAATCCAAACAGCAACGCAATAAAACCTGCGCTGCCTAATTGCAAATATAATTCCGCTAACTCAGTCATTCTTCTTTACCTCTATATCCAGTTATTTCTTTTTTTTGACATTCCTTACATAGTCCATTGTAAGGTTTTAAGCACCACTCATTACATATCATACAACAAAAACGCTTCTTGTTCATCGTACTCTCCGCAACTCTTTATTAATAAAGTAACTATGCTCAATATCATCTAGTTCTACCCACAAATCCTCTTTCCACCATTCCAATGGGTTCATTTTCTTCTTTTGTCTTTTCCAAAAATGTTTAATTTGTACCACTTTTGTATTTCTTCTATTTCAGCATTATGAATTGACTTGAGTTCATCAACTCGCTCTTCAAGGTCAATAACCCTACGCTCATTATCTGCAATTGACTGTGTAATTTCTGTGTACGAATAAACAAGTCCAGCGACAAGTATAAGCATCTGGCCAAGCCACTTAAGATTAATACTGACAATAGCGTTGTCACTGACCAAAGCTCCACGATAGCTCCTTGCCGTTTTAGGTTTGCCATCACTCATACCTCATAACCAACTACACTCCAACCACTATCGCAACTACCGAAGAAAACTAAACCACCAAGCACAAATACTAAAAATGCTATTATAATTAGATAGTCTTTAAAATCTTCATTCATAAAACCATCCACCAAGCCATTGCGGTCTCAACAAATAAGTCAGATGCGGTATTTATCGCCCATTTCTTTTTTGTTCCGTAAACTCTCCAATCTTCGATTATCCATTCAAAAACTTCCCAAGCTATACCTACTATCAAAACAAGAAGAACGCACCATAAATCACTAAATTTGAGCCATTGAAACACCTTACAAAGAAATGCCCCTGCTGCAATGTGATAACTTGTCCACCCATCTAACGCACCTGAGTTAACTTGCCATCCGTAAAATGTTGCTAAAGGGTTTTTCATAATTCTTTAATTACGCAGTTTTCTAATTTATGTTTGCCAATAATCATTCTGCCATGACCTTTATCATCTTTTTTAGCGCATTGTTCAACATATTCTTCTTCAATTGTTTTCCAACTATCAGAACGCTTTACTATCTTGCCTTCAACCACTACGAAATAATCATAGCGTGAAGAAGGGTAAGTCAAAGTCTCAACTGTGCCATCTGCGTATGTTTTTTTACGTTCAGCACTTGGAGTTGTATTTCGATAAACTTGAATGTCGTGACCTTGACTACTCTTCCTAATAAGCATAATTTACTCTTCTGAGTCCTCATCTTTAGGCTCAAGTCCTTCTCGAAGTTTTGCTATGAACGCATCTTTACCCACACTTAACTGGTCTAAGTTAAACTGCATTGAGTTCATCTTATTCTGTAAGTCATTAATGTGGTTAAGTACTGCTTTTTGTTCATCT
>Ga0209337_1003441_pt1 | contig 11197 bp, 27 predicted proteins | sample LinPmetageLP53_FD_184044 | JGI IMG/M metagenome (GOLD analysis project Ga0209337, IMG submission 184044) | Marine viral communities from the Pacific Ocean - LP-53 (SPAdes) (version 2) | ecosystem: Environmental > Aquatic > Marine > Oceanic | place: Pacific Ocean | collected 2010-02-08 | reverse complement strand
ACTTGTGGATACAATGGGCAGAAAGTGGTGGTGAAGTTCCTAGTGGTATATCACTTATGATTAAAGATATGGAGCGTAAAGAGGACTATTACGATGATATAGCTTTATGGAGATTATACGAACAAGACTTTTATAGGGTAGAGCGTGCTATAGCAGAATATAATGGTATTGCATTACCAGAAGAGTTTGGTGTAGACTTCCAAGAAGTAGAATACCCAAAGACAGTTCAAGATCAGATTCTTAAAGATGAGTTTGATATAAAAAATAATCTAATTACTAGGGCTAAAATTATGGTTAGAGATAATAAAGATTTAACCCTTGAACAAGCACAGGCAATTATAGATGAAAATAAAAACAAAAATGAGTCTGAATCAGTTGAGCTAGTAAATGGAAATTAAAGCAAAAGTTAATTTTGACTTTGGTAAGCTTGCTAGGGAATTGCCAAAAGCAATTAAGAAATATACTTCTGCTTACGCAAAAGGTGCTGAAGAAGGATCAAAGTCTAACATAGATAATGGTACTGGAGTGAATGGGAAGCCATTAACCCCCTTAAGAAGTAGTACCTTAGCACTAAGAAAGGCAAAAGGTAATAATAGCGTTGCACCTTTGTTTGAAACTGGTGCTTTATACAATAGTATTAAAAGCAAAGACAATGTTTTATCTATGAAAGGCTACGGAAAAGAGCAAAATGATGGATTTCAACCTCCTTATGGAGTGTTTGCTGTCGCAAGACCATTTATATCAACTACAGTTAAGAATAAACAGAAATTAGACAAACAATTTTCTGAAGATATAAGAAAAGCGTTAAGAAAATAAGGATAAATGATGGAAAAAACAGAAAAATATTACTTACAATTATTATTGCAATGTATGGAGATGTTAGAATCTTCTATTAAAGAGTTAGAAGAAAAGACATCTGATTCCTTTGAAATAAACCGAATGAACAATGAAATATTGGGATTTTTAGCAAAAACTATAGCTCCAGTTCAAGAAACCAGCAAAAAAACACAAGTAGAGATAAATATAGAAGTCTGGGAAGAGTTAATTAAACATTCTGGTGACTTAGGTATTTGGGGAGAAAGTTAGACTGCCATGAAAAAATATAAAATCAGGCAATGCTTATGTAAAAATTGCAATTGGTTTTGGGAAGTAGTATCTACTAAGTTTGATTCCAGTAAAGAGCAATGCCCTGAATGTAAATCATTTTCTGTTAAAACAGCATTAAAACTACCCATGCCTAAATCTCGGCATAGTATATAAGATATATCTATTATATATATGTAATATATATGTATCGGAAATATCAGTACCCTCGAATAACAAAATAGGCATTACATTCTACTTTACGGCACTTTTCTTAAAATACCCCACCCTATTTCTCAGCATAGGGGGTAATATTTAATGCTCTTTCTCTTGCTTCTACTTTGTCCTGCCAGATTTTTCTTTGAGCTTTTGTTTGTCTACCTCTTTCTGGTTTTCCCACCCCTACAGCTTCTGCTCTTTCTCTCCAATGTCTAGCTTCCCTTCTTTTACGATTCTTCTCTTCTTTCTTTTTTAGCTCACGAATCTGTTGCACTTTTGAGGGGTTTTTTAGGGGTACTACGGGGCGTTCTGGTAATACTGTGAACTCAGGTTCGACTTCTTCAACTTCTGCATCGATTACGGCAATTTCTTGCATATCTGATGCCTGATTATTTAAGAATTTTTCAAATGGACTCTGATTATTTGCTACCTCAACTCGCTTAATCAGCTTTCCAGAGTGTTCTAGTACCAATCTACCAGCTTGAACATTACCAGCCTCTGCTTCTCGTATCATACTCTGTAGCACAACAGGCAGTTTAGCTCCAAATGTAACCATATACTTCTGATAAAATATCTCTACGAACTCAGGGTCTTTCATCCAGTTACGAATTGTGTTCTTGGATACTCCCACTTCTTGAGATATTTCTTGTATTTTAGAGCTTGGATTGGTTACAAGTAGGTCGATTGCTCTTGATTTCTCTGGTTTCCAGTTTGTTGGCAAATTAACACTCATTTGATATAGTCCTTTTAAGTTATGGTATATTATACAACCATTTGGTACTTTTGTACAAGGGACTTTATTACCATTATCCCACCTAAATCCAAATAAGGCACAATAACTACTATACGATATACAATAATAAAGCGTTAGCTTTATCGGACTTTCTTTTCAAAACTTTTTTTCTCAGCCCCATGCAAGACTTTGTTTTCATTTAATTTATGAGGAATGTGGGTTGAATACCTTTTAAGCGAAGCCATACGCCCATAACCCTAAATATAACACATATCACCTATACGAGTCAAGGAAAAAATAAACTTTCTTTTTACTTGTATATATGGGATAAAATCGCTATAGGCAAAAAATACCATAATAAAAAGCACAAAAAAGAATTAAAACTTTTTACTTGACAAATGCAAAATCACTTCAATTAAATAATGCCATAGAAAAATAAATATCTTGCTTTTGTTGTTACTCTATACTATAGAATCTTAACTTGGCTTTAGATCGCTTATTAAATAGATATATAAATAAATTAAATATCTATTGATTATTAAATATATTAGTAGTAGAATTGATTTAACTTAAAATAAGGAAAATAAGACAATGAGTGAAGTAATATTAAAATCACTAGGTAAAAGGAAAGTCAGAAAAATTCTTAATCAATGGATCAAAGATCAGGTAAACAATTATTTAGATTATGGCACTAACAATATATCTTTTGATTATGTGATATATTTTGATCAATATGATGAAAGTTTAGTTAATTCTGATATTGAGCCTATTGAATACGAACAAGCTTTTAAATTTATTGGGAATAAAATTTAATTAAATAAAAAGGAAAATAAACAATGGAATGGATAAAACTTACAAGAAATCTTATTTATAGTCTAAAAAATAAACTTTCTTATCTTTCGTATAGGCTTGAAATAACAGAAAATAAAATAAATAAAGAATTGAAAAAAATACCAGTAAATAAAGAAAAATATTTTAATCTGTTAAAAACTTGTTATTCTTTAGAAAAAAAAGCAGATAAAACATCAATGAAAATTGCTGAATTATATGAAAAATTAAATACCCACTAATTAAAGGGAAGTAGAAAAATGAAGAATAAAAATTCAATAATCTTTTTAAAATATGAATTAGATGAAGTATTAAAGAATATAAAAAAGATAAAAAAACATAAAGAAATCTTAAACAATGAATTAAAATATCAAATTGAATGTAAAAAAACATTACAGAAAGTAGTAAAAACTTATCAAATAATAGACAAAAAAGGAAAATAAAAAATGCTAAACATAAAAGAAATAAAAGAAGTAAACAAAACGGGATTAAATAGAAAATACTTAAGCCCTCAAACATACACCTTGACTATAGGCAGAAATATAGAAAATAAAGCCATGAGTAACCATAAATGGAAAGGTTTTAAATCGTGTATTGATATTTTCATTCAAGACCATAAAGGCGAAATTTTCGTAAATTCTGAGGGTTTTGGGGAATGGCATGGAATTAAGGAAGCCAATTTTACATGGGTTTTCAGCACTAAAGAATATTTAGACCTTGGGAGGCTTAAAAGACTTGCCAAGCTATTTAAACAGGATGCTATTGCACTTACTGAGGGCTGTACCCAATTCATAGGATAAAAGCCCAATTTAGCCCAATTTCAGCCCCCGTTATTGCTCCTACAATAATTGGGGCTTTTTGGGTGTGAACACTAACTAAAAAAGGGATAAAATAAAATGAATAAATATATTGGAGAATATGAGACTATTGAGGAACAGACCTATTTAACATTGCATCAAATGGGTGAATTTTTAACTGCCTGCACTTCATTCAATACTGGATTATGCGAAATATATAAATTTAAAATTGATAATGATTTCACACTAGATGAAAATTTAAATGATTTCATTGAGTACATTGAAGAAGAAGAAACAAAAATACCACTTTAAAAAAGGACAAAAATAATGAAAAAATACATTTTACAAAGCTGTTTGACTGGTGAACATTACGAACTATTAATTCATGGATCGAGTTACAATGTTTTAAAAAATGGAAAGATTATTAAGTATTTAGATGGTGCTTACGGGCATAAAACTTGCATTAAAAAAGCTATTAAATTTGTAAGGGAGCAAAAATAATGAAAGCACTTTTAAAAATTCTTGAATTGTACATTTTATGGATTTTCCCAATTAGTTTTTTAATTAGATTAATCTTTTAAATTAAAGCCCTTTTTTAAGGGCTTTTTTTTGTTCTGTTTTAAATAGATATAGTTTTTTGACAATTTAGCTTTAAAAGGCTCTAAAATAGCCCTAAATCAAGAGATTTTTAGTTTAGGCATACATAACCCTAGCTAAAAATAAAAAGGGCTGATTTTAAGCAATTTTCGAGGAGATACCTTAATGAGATTGAGTCTCAATAGCATTTGATAATGAGTCTCAATAAGTACATTTTAGTAGTTGGTTTTTATAATATGGGTTTATATTTTGGTTTTATAATTTTAGTTTATATTTTGGGTTTATATTTTGGTTTTATAATTTTAGTTTATAATTTTGCTTGACATTTTTAAAAATTGTTTTTAATATCAATTAACCAACAAAGGAAAAATACAATGATTACTACTATGCTTTATGGGGTAAAAAAAGATGAACCTAGAGATTACATGGAAGAGGTTTTATATGAATGTGATGGGTATACAAATAAAGATAAATTAATGAAACAAGGTAAAAAATGGGCTAAGAAAAATGGTTATAATAGACTTAGACTTACTGAAGTCGAATATACTGAACCTAATTTTATAAAAGCTATTAACATTTAACCAACAAAGGAAAATAAAATGGATACAACAGAAACATACGAATACTTAGTAGATAATGGAATTGCCACAGATGATGAAATTATCTTAGTTACTAATATAAATGGCTATAATTTAGAGAGCCTAAATGCTATTTTATTCGTTAGAACAGGGTGGCGTTATTTAGAACAGGCTTTAGAAATGGAGGGTTTATAATATGCAATGTAAAAAATGTGACTATGAAACATCAGATAAGGGGGTATGATGGAATTAATACTTATATTTATATTTACTGCTTTAATTTTTATGTTGCTTTATATAAAAACCAATAGTAACATATGGCGTTATAATTACTACCAAGAGAAAAAAAATGCTGATTATTGGAGAAATCTTTACTTTAAAACTACAAAAGGAACGATAAAATGAAAAACATGACTTTTGATAAAAAAGAACTAGATTATATATTGACAGGATTATCTAGCATGAAAACTATGTATCACTTGACTCATAACTGGAATACGAGAACTGAACATTGTGACAATGTAGGGTTCATAATAGAAAAAATAAAAAACAGGGACGATAAGAGAAAAAATATTGCTTTTGATAAAAAAGAACTAGATTATATATTAGGAGGATTATATAATAAACAACAATCTTACAAAAGAAAATATTTTCCCCATGAAAACCCGCCAAAGTATCAACATTTTTTAAATATTCGTTTAATCATAAAAAAAATAGAAGGCGAACAAAAAAAAGGAGAGCAAGATGAAGAATAAAGTAACTAAAAAACAATGCCTAGAGGCAATTGAATACTTATTTACAATGGGGTACACTATGGAAATGAACACAGATAAAAGATATTATACTGAGATACTATTGAAAAAAGTAGCTAATGATTATAATATTGTTTTAGAGGGGGTTGATGATGAGCAGAACTAAATTAGCAATGGATGATGATTTTTATAATGATGATGACTACTTTTATTATCATCAAGTAGAAAGAGTGGAAGAGCGTAAAAAATGCAATTACGATTCTAAAATGGCAGATGAAAGCATTAAACATTGTACTAAATGCAATAAATGTTTTGAACGAACTATTCTTAGGAATTATCGTAAAAAAAATAAGATTGTTATATTCTATGAAGATTTTCCAACCTTTGGAAAAGAAAAAGAAGTATGCTTATTATGTAATGGTAGCGAGTATAAAAAGAGTATGCATGGTGAGATAGTTTGTTATGAACTCATTGAACCTAAATATAATGTATTCGGAGATAAAGAGCATAAAACAACACAGGATCAACTAGATTCATTAACGATAATGGGAGTGTAAAATGAGTTATTATAATACTACTAAAATAAAAGGAGATGATTTAAAAACATCTCGATCCAATGCAATTAGTCAAGAGGCTTTGATTTATGGGTTCTTCTTGGATTATAAAAAACCCTTGAGTCCTTCAATGATTCTTGCTAAATTAAACCTTAGATGCCCTATAACATCCATTAGGCGAGCAGTTACAAATCTTACTTTAGATAATAAGATTATAAAAACTGATAAAACGACTAGGGGGTTATATGGTAAGCCAGAACATCTCTGGAAAATTAAAACAGATGCAGATGATTTAAGGGGTTTATAATGCCATATCCAATGAAGAAAAAGAAAAAGAAAGATTGGTTTGATACTCATGTTGAAATCATAGGTTTAGATGAAAAAACCAATAAATTAGTTAAAGAAAAAATAAAGGCTACATTTCATGTTGAGACTAAACAAAGTCGATAAGTCGGAGAAAAGCAAGGTTAAGAAACATTGTGCTAATTATGATACAGGATTTAAATGTATTGGTGTTATAATTGGTGGCAAACTTCAACAAAGGATTGATTCAGATCTTGAAGGTAAACCTTGCCTTATTGCAAATGGTAAGAAGTGCGATTATTACAATAAATGTGTAAAACCTATTGCAGATAGCTTATAAATGTATTATCTTACTACGCCTTAAAAGGATGAAATATTAACAAGTGGATTCATAGGGGGGTTATTTCCTTTTCTCCCCTCCACTTATAAAGGAGAAAATAATGATTAAAACAATCAGGGTACATGAACTTATAGAAGCACTAGAATCAGTAGATCAGAATCTACCTATTTATACTTTTAATGGACAAGATGAATTAAGAGGGATTTATGAAGTCGATGTTACTATTAATAATAGGATTAATCTTAATACCGATGTATACGATGAAGATTATATTGCTGATGTTGGATCAAAGACTATATCAGGCTTAAAACATAGAGAGGTCTTATAATGAGATTTGGTCATGTGGGTTATATTCCTGCTTATATTAGACATCACCCTGATTTAAATGCAGTTGCTAAATTAGTTTATTCAGAGATTACGGCAAATATAGAAGAGCAAGGTTATTGTAAGAAGAAAAACTCATTTTTTGCTAGGGTTTTAGGCTCTTCAGCATCAACGATTAGTTCCTGTATAACTAAGTTAAGAAGATTTAATCTTATAAAAGTTGTTATTGAAAATGAAGAAGATTCTAATAAATTCATAAATAGGTACATAATGCTTACCCCACCCGAAATCTCAGTAGGGGTAGACAATAACATTCCTGTACCCTATGCTGAAAACTCAGTAGGGGGTAGTGCAGTAGATGGTGATGTAGTGCCTAATAAAGATGTTGAGGGTACTGAGAAATCAGATACATTATTACATAGTAATAATAATATACAATATATCTATAGTATCCAAAAAAACAAGGTTGTTATTAATAAGGCAATCAATCATAATCAGTTGGTTTTTATAAAAAGAATAGTTAGTAATTTTTATACCACTCAAAATAAAAACTATCCTGAAATTATAAAATCGGATTGGCATAAAGATACAAACCTAACTAATGGTAGTATCAATGTAATATTCGATTTACTAACGATTGATAAGTGGGGTGAGGGTAAGGTTAGGGGTGTAATAGATTGGCTCGTTAAGGATACGTTTTGGGCTTCTAAATGCTATTCCTTGAGAGTATTACGGGACAAAGCACCTAATGGTCAAAGAAAGTTTACAAATATGTATGCAAGTTACATTGATAAAGGGGGTAAGTAATGACTTCAGCGATTAAACCATCACGAGTTTGTTCAGCAATCTCAATTGTTAAAAAACAATTAATAAGAAAGTGGAAACAAAAAGGAGGTTACGAAAACTTCGGTCAAAATAAATTAGATAAGATGAAATCTAAGTTTAATTACAATCCTTATGGCTCAACCGATGAAAGAATTATTTCCAAGATGTTGGATTCATTCTTTACTTGGGCAATAAACTATGAAGGAGGTGAGTAATGACATTTGAGGAGAATGGAATATCAGTAAGAAATACAAGTGGGCAAGAAAAAACACAATGTCCAAAGTGTTCACATACAAGAAGAAAGGGTTCTGATCCTTGCCTATCAGTTAATATAGATGAGGGAGTATGGCATTGTCATCATTGTGGGTGGAAAGGTTCATTGAATAAAGTAAAAACAATAGCACAACCTAAAGTAGTCATAAAACCTAATCCACCTACAACCGACATCCCTGAGCAAGTTTATAAATGGTTTGAGGATCGTGGTATATCTCAAAATGTTGTAGATGCCGAGAAGATAGGTTATAATAATAGATGGATTCAATTTCCTTTTTATAAAGATGGAGAAGTGGTTAATATTAAATCAAGAACAGCAGATAAAAAGTTTATGCAATCTAAAAATGCTGAGAAATGTTTTTATAGATTTGATCACATGAAAGGGATGGAAACGATTATTATAACTGAAGGTGAGATGGATACTTTATCTTTAGTTCAGGCAGGATTTACGAATGTTGTAAGTGTTCCTGATGGTGCTACTGCTCCAAACTCTAAACCAAGCGATCTAAAGTTTAGCTATTTATTATCAGCAGAAGAACATCTAATGAACGCTAAGACGATTATATTATGTACTGATAATGATGGAGCAGGAAATCATCTAAGGGATGAATTATCAAGGCGTATTGGTAGAGAAAAATGTTATCGAGTAACTTACCCTGAAGATTGTAAGGATATGAATGAGGTCTTGGTTAAGCATGGAGAGGAGTGTATATTAGATATAGTTAGTAATACTCATCCTTATCCTATTGAGGGTGTAGTTACTATTAGCGATATTGAAGATGATGCTATTGATCTACTTGAAAAACCTGAGCATCTTGGTTTATCTACTGGTTGGGTTGCTTTAGATGGTGCATATAGAGTTAGTCCATCTGAACTCACAGTTATTACTGGTGTTCCTAATATGGGTAAATCTGAATGGATGGATGCTCTTATGATTAATATGGTACAACATCACTCATGGAAGTTTGGTATATTTTCAGCAGAAAATTTTCCAGTAAAACACCATTTATTAAAATTAGTTAGTAAGTTTAATGGTAAACCTTTTTGGGGTGATGATAAAATGGATAGTGAAACTGCAAGAGCAAGTATGAAAGTTATGAATGAACATATCAAGTTTATTGGTACTCAGGAAGATTCTGTTAGTATAGAGAACATACTGGAACAGGCAAAGATACTAACCTACAGATATGGTTTAAATGGACTTGTTATTGATCCTTGGAATACACTAGAACATAAATTTAGAGATGGAGAGAATGAGACTAATTATGTATCTAGGGTTCTTGCTCAGTTAAATGCCTTTGCAAAAATCAATGAATTGCATATATGGGTTGTAGCACATCCAAAGAAAATGGAGAACGATCTTAATCGAAAACCTTTAGTGCCAACGCCTTACGACATATCCGGGAGTGCCAACTGGTACAATAAATCGGACAATGCAATTACAATCCATAGACATAAAAGCGATGATCACGACTATGTTGGAGTTCATGTGCATAAGATTCGTTTTCAATATAAAAATGGTAAACCAAGTAAAGCTAAATTAAGCTATGACATAAGGAGTGGAAGATATGGAGAATACTTTGAAGAAGTTAAAGAAAATCTATTTGGATAAGGTATATGCAATGCCTGAAGATGCAGGGACGAATATGGACTATGGAATCCGAAAAATGGCTCAAAGAAACCAAGAAGAGTTTGATGAGGTATGGATTAAACATAGAGAAGGAAAAGCGACATTCAAAGAATGGGAAACTGCTTTAGATAAATGGTTAAACTCGGAGTTAATATGATGTATTCAGAGTGTTGTGGAGCGATAGTCTATGACGACTATGACTTGTGTTGTGAATGTCTTGAACATTGTGATGTTTGGGAAGATGATGATGCTGAGGATGAGATGATGGAAAAATTGTTAAAAATGCAAAAGGAGTTAGCATGAAAGTTAAAAGATACGTTGTAACACCTGATAAACACTTTCCTATGGCAGATATGAAAGCTATAAGTGTAGTTTGTCAAGCGATAGAGATTATAAAACCTGATGGTTATATTGATCTAGGTGATACTGGAGAATGGGAATCTGTATCTCATTGGCAATGGAAAAAGAAGAAAAGACCACCTTTAGAATATCAGTTACCTTATGTATGTAAAGAGGTAGAAGAGGTTAATAAGGGTATGGATATAATTGATGAATCACTAGATAAAGCCAATGTACATGAAAGACATTTCGTAGAAGGAAATCACGAAGATTGGCTAAATATGTTTGTAGAAGAGAATCCTTATTTAAAAAACGATTTTCTTGTGCCTAACGCTCTTAAATTAAAAGAAAGGGGGTATAAGTATCATAGACTCGGGAAAATGCTCAAAATCGGAAAACTCAACTTTTATCATGGACATCATTTCGCTGGTGTTCATCATACTCGTAATCACCTCATACGTCTTGGGGGGAATGTTATGTATGGACATCATCACGACATACAACAATCTAGCGTCACTCATATAGATGGAGTTAAATCAGCTTGGTCTATAGGGTGCTTAAAAGATATGAGTTCTGAGGCAAATGGATGGTTAGGTAATAGGCAACATAACTGGCAACACGCTTTTGCTATTGTGGACTTTTATCATACTGGCTTCTTTACTGTCCATGTGGTTCAGATAGTGAATGGAAGAACTTCTTTATGGGGCGAAGTTATTAAAGGATAATACTTGACTCTTATAATGAGTATAGTTAATTTCAAATAAGAAATGAGGTATATATGTTTACACAAGGTAGGTTTAAAGTGGAGTTTCCAGAGTCAATGTCTCAAGCAGACATACTTAAAATACAAGAGCAATTGATACGTTTATTGGAACGTAATCAATGCAAGGTAATCAGAAAAGATGAATCGTGAAGTCTACTGGGGTACAATTTGTTGGGATGGTTATGACGAACATACCGAAGGAGAATATACCATCACAAGGTATAGTCTTGCTGATCTACTGGAAGGAATAGAATATTAT
>Ga0209337_1003440_pt1 | contig 11201 bp, 14 predicted proteins | sample LinPmetageLP53_FD_184044 | JGI IMG/M metagenome (GOLD analysis project Ga0209337, IMG submission 184044) | Marine viral communities from the Pacific Ocean - LP-53 (SPAdes) (version 2) | ecosystem: Environmental > Aquatic > Marine > Oceanic | place: Pacific Ocean | collected 2010-02-08 | reverse complement strand
AATTATAGAGCGTCTATTACACAGTTAGCTACTGCTATAGCTGATTCAGATAATAGTTTAGCAGAAGTGTTGACTGCAGGGAATACTTCTGGTGCAAAAGACATTCTTATTACAAATAGTAGTGATGAAACAGTTACTACTTTAAGTGCAAATAATAGAAATATTTTTACAACAACTACTCAGTTTAATTCAAGAATCCAAATTGGTTCAACCGCAAAAATTCTATTAAAAGCTACTGGTGAGATTATCGGTGTTGAAACAAAATTAATCGGCAATACAGGAACTGGTAAGGCATTACAAATCTATGCTGCTGGTACTACGATTGATAACCTAGATGCTGGTACAGGCACAGCTACAGTAACAATCACCAATACAGGTGCTGCTACTTTCGCTGGTGCTGTTGAAGCATTGAGCATCTCTGGCGGAGAGTACGCTTAAAACGCTAGAATAATTAATAGGTTTTTACCTATTACAATTGCTTCTTAGCAGATGAAGATTCAGCTTAAAAGGTCTAGTGTTCTAGACAATGGTGCAGCTAAACAACCACTAGCAGACCAGCTAGAGTATGGTGAGTTAGCTGTTAACTATAACGCTACAGACCCTACAGTCTTTATCAAAGCAAGTGATAACTCAATTGTGCAGATTGCTGGTGCAAACGCACTAACAAAAGTTCCAAGTCTAGAAGAAGTCTTGACTGCTGGTAATCTTAGTAGTTCAAAGGATATTCTTGTAGGAGGCAGTGGTTCTGACCCTAACTTTGAAATTAGCACCGCAGGTAACGTAAGTAGCAAAAGTTACTACAAAAGTAAGCGAACAACAAGTACTGATATAGCTTTTGAAGCACAGCTATCTGATGTAATTACTTTTAAAGTCATCGGTAATGGTGGCGTTGCTCTTGGTGGTACGATTGATAGTACCACTCAACAATCACAAGCTAATATTTTTCTTAACGCCGATACAGGTAATGTAAGGGCTATCACTGCTAATGTTACTGGAGCATCAACTCTTACTGGTAAAGTAACAGCTAGTGGCGGTATGGATGTAACTGGCACAGTTGATATTAATAACACTTTAAATGTAACAGAAGGTACCGCACTAACTGGTGCTGTAACACTAGGTAGCACACTCAGTGTTGCTAGCACTGCTGACATCAATACTTTAAATGTATCAGGAAATAGCACATTAACTAGCGCAGTAACGATGGGTAGCACTCTTGGAGTTGCTGGAGTAACGACACTTGCTGCGACAACTACTGCAGTGCTGACTGCTTCAACCTATAATCTTGGTGCTCTTGCAGCACTTCCTGCATGATGGCTATTTCTAATCCAACTGATCTGTTTCTAGTTAATAGAAACGATATTTCTTATTATGTTACCCAAGCAAATCTAATGGCTCAAATCAAAGACGACGACCTAATGCTTGTTAACCGAGCAGATGTATCTTATAAAATTACTGGTCTAGAAGCTAAAGAAAGTTTTGCTGACCCATTGAGTTTAACTGTAACAATTAGTCCTGAAGATCCTGTTGTTGGTATAGTTGAGACTGCGACTGCTATTCCTAGTGGTGGTAGATTGCCAGTCGATGGTTTTGTTTACACATATCAATGGAAAACTTCAACTAACTTAACTACTACTGTAGATATCCCCAATGCTACAGCTCGCACTTATACACCAACTCAAAGTAATAATGGCTTATATCTAGCTTGTACAGTATCAACAACTGATGCTTTAGGAACCTCAGTAACTGCTACAGCTTTTACAGTTAGTACTGTTTTACTTCCTACTGTTGCTCCTGTAATTAATACAGTAACACTGACCGATCCTGAATCTAATGCTAATAGATTTACTGATGCAGTTTTTCCTTATACAGTTAACTTATCTACAGATGGTACTCCAGCTCCTACTTACGCACTAAAAGCAAAATTAAATGGTACTACGTTTACTTTTGATAGTTCATCAGCTAATATTGATAGTGTATATAACACTGTCCCACCAGTTATTACAGGAACAAAAGGTGGATGGAATGGCTATGACGGAAATTTGTGGGATGCCGCCCAAACTTTTGATGCCTTGCCTGTTCTTGCTGCAAATGAGCTAGGACAAACTAATATTGGTCAAGGCATTTCGCCAACAGAAGAAACAATAGATGGAACCACGTTGCCAACATACGGTGCTGGTAATAGAGGCACTAGGGGATGGGTTATTGACTTAGGTGCTGTTTATACAGTACGTCTCCAGGCAATTAATATTACTTATTATGTTTGCGAAACAACAGCACAAAGTAAAGGAACAGGTGTAGTTATTACTGGAGAAGATGTAACAGTTACAGGTCGTGTAATTTGGATGGATGCTCCCGGTGTTCCTGGACTTTTTAGTTATATTGCTGTTACTCCAGCGAGTACCGCTGAATTAACTCTTTCTGGAGGGAAAGACCTTTCTGTCATGACTGGCGATATCTACATGATAGATGGCACTAAAAAGACTGATGGCAGTAATGAGTTTGAACCTGCATATTACACTCCAGTCAGTAGCACGATTACGAATGTTGGAGATGACAAACTATTCACATTTAGCCTTGACAGTTGCTCTCCTTTATTAACGCAGTATGGTGGTCCGGTGGTGGGGCCAGTCCCAAGTAATTTCTCAACATACGGTCCAGGATTAATTGAGTTTGCTTATAACGACGTACCTGGTTCACCTTATTTCTCATTCGGCGGATCATCAACTTCTTCGGCAATTGCCACAGTGAAAGTAACAACAGTGTTTACTTTCAGCTATACAAACGGACCAGGTGTATTTAATTACCAGAATGGTTCCCTTAGCGACGGGAGTTGGGTTGCCGCAGGAGATTGTGTACCTACATCGCAAACTGTTAATGGTCTTCAGTATGTCAATATACCTATTCAATTGAACCAAGCTAGCGGTACTTTCACGCTGACTGTTACGCCATCTGGCACTATGGATATCTTCGGCTTTGGTGGTTCTAAAGGCACCAGTGATATTGGTCTTACACTTACTAACTCTAATGACCTTGGGTACTTCCGTGTTGGTGATGTGGTTCAGACAGGATATGATTTTGTCAGTGAAATGTCTGGAACACCACAAGATTACGCTCCTTATAACCGTATTGGATATATCGGGATGTGGGACGGGTTAGCAAACACTTCCTGTGGAACAGCTAGTACTCAAAGTGCTGTTATTTGGGAAGGTACTATTAACTTTAATTCTTCCTTTGCCATACAAAATTATAATGATGGAAACATAACTGACAATACGGTGACAATTACACACGGTTCGGGCAATACGGTAACTCAGGTAATGTCTCAATTCCCAGCTTCTATTAGAAACCCTGTGGGTTCAACACCTTTTCCACCATTAACAACATTAACTGGTATCACCTCTCCAGTCACTAAAATAGTGTTTACAGCTACTGTTGGGTCATATATTGGTGCCGGACAGGTAGCAGCCGATGGAATTGTTCTAGGCCCAGATGCATTAATCACCTCTATAAAAACCACTAGCCCTTACAGCATTGTGACAAACGGTGGTAGCTGGTCAGGTTCTGATGGCTCTGGTAATTCTTCTGGTCAAACAGTAGTTACAGGAACTAGTAATCCAGCTGGTGGCACAATTACCAGTAAAACAGATTCAGCACCTTTTAAAGTAACACTTGCTCCTGTAACTGGCCGTTGGATTGGGCCTAACTCTAGTGCAAAGGCTTTCCAATTTACAACTGTTATTCCTAGCGAATCTTCTGCTAGCACTGTGTATTGTCAGATGCAAATCATTGATGATAAAGCAGAAGTAATGGGCATTCAAACGACCGATCCTGGTTTCTTGAATGTAACAGCTAAAGATTATGACATTGAATTCCCTACATTATTTACCTCAGGAGTTGCTCCTGATACTGCTTTACCTACAGGTGCTGCTTTAACAGCAACAGTTAAAGCATCTAATGAAAAAGGCCATTCAGTTAAAGAGAGTAATGTAATAATGCCAGCAGTCATTGCGCCAGATGGTAGCAGTGGCATTATTACTGCTACAGGTAAAGCTACAGCAACTGAAGTTACTAATTGGAATCAAGCAGCAGTTTGGTCTAATTTTTTGTATCAAACTCCTGAAGGCCAAGCCAAAGCACAAGTTACTGGAAATGAAGCCAAGCTGCCATTTAATAGCAATGTAAGCGATGGATATTACGGCGTCCCCGGTTTTTGTACCTTTGAGCCAACAACTCCTATTCCAGTTATTTCTACTCTTGAATACATTCTTACTATTGATGCAACTACAGGATATACTATTAGGATGACTTTGGATGGTGTTACAGAAACGTCCCCAACCATCACCGGCCCTAATACTTGGTTCAGTTTTACATCATTTGCTGGTAAAACTATTAGTGCTTCTACTCCATTAAAAGTTGAATGGGTCAGACCTGATGGGACTAATGCCAATGCTTCTTTTAACTCTTTAAAAGTAGATAATCTTTTACTTGTAGATACTGGAATTTCAGGTGCTGTTAAGGTCGGAACCTACAATCAAACTTTAACAGTTGCAAATAATACTAATTTATCTACATTTGTTGCAGGTGAAGCTATGCAAATGGTAGATGATACAGGAGCAGTAGCTTCTTACATTCCTGTGTCTAGCACAATTACGAATGTTGGCGCTTCACCGTCTGTAACAGGGGTAGTGAATCCAAATAGTGTTTCTGTAAATGGTAGCTTAGCTAACTTGTTCAGCTCATCTAAAGCAAATCCTTATGCTGGGGCAGTTGATAATCTTTTCTATGGAGCAAGTCTTGATGCGAATACGGGCTCAGTAACACTTGAGTTTGCTGTACCTTTTACAGGGGATTTGCAAATTTGGGCAAATGCTGCAGCTGCAGCAGTAAACCCACAATTATCATGCAATGGCACTAGCACCGTTGCTAGTGTGGAGTCTAGGGATAGTTATATCGTATATTATAATTTAGGGCAGGTCACTAATGCAACTACAATTACTTTTAGTGGAACTTCTACGCTTAATTTTTGGGGCATCCTTTTAGATGGAGCAAACTTCTTCCCATCTGCTGGAGTTAAATTAACTGTTACTAACGACCAAGACCTTGAATTCTTTAATGTTGGTGATATAGTTCAAGGTAATCCTGATTGGCTTCATACTCAAGTGTTCAGTAATAATGCTGCTGTTACAGGATCATTAAATTTCAATGCATGGTGGCCTGCAAATCCTGCAACATTCCAATTTGATGCTGATATAACGAATTACTCACAGGCTAATGGTCAAGGTGGTACTTGTAAAGTTACCCAAACTTTTAATCCACCTATCTCATGTAACACAGACGTTAAGATCCTCGGCGGACTTACAAACTTCTCTAATGGTGCTACTATTTCTATTAATGGTGGAGCAGGAGTTCAGATAAGTACATGTGCCGGTACTAATCCTGCTTATACTGACGTAAGTACTCTATCTTTTTCTGGCTCTATAAGCAGCATTGTAATTGATCAGCCTGTAGAAGAAGCCGGTTTACTTATTTTTGGTTATGTAATTGATGGTAGACGACTTGTTGATAGCACAGTTACTGATCCTTTAGCAATTACAGTTAGTACTATTGATGCTACATCTACACCACCAAATATTGCTGTAAGTGGCGGTAAATGGGCAGGATCGGATAACACGGGTGATCCCGCTTGGAACAAAAGCCAAGAGTGGAGTAATGGTGCCGACGGTAATCGTGCTGCTTACCCCGTCACTAATGCATTTAACGGTTCACTAACAACATACGCTTACGCTGAAGCAGCCCAAGTAATTACGGTAACTTTGCTAGGTGGTTCTATTTCCCTGACGAGTCTAAGAGTTTACACTGATAGCATTACTAATAACGCCGCTGTTGCTAGTTTCTTTGTTAACGGTAATAATTATACTTCTCAACTTCAACAGGGTGGAGGGTGGAATACAATAACTGGAGAAACACAAATTACCAGTATTGGTTATTCGTCTCCAGATATTAATAATATTTATACCGGCTTGTCGGCTGTAGAGGTAAATGGCCAGATCCTTGTGAATACTTCTGTGTCTGGAGGCGGTGGTGAAGCACAAGTAACCGGTCCTAGTAAGTCAGGTAATGGTTTATTTGTATCAACTAATGGTACAAATAATATTAATTTGACTGAAACCAATCTACAATGGATTTCTAATGACAACCGCTTATCAAAACCTTTCTTTGCTAAACCCTTGGTTACTGCATTGAATGCTAGTAACCCCAAGCATGTGGCATTACAGCAAGCAATTGCTACTGCTTTTGCTAGTGTGCCAACTAATGCAGCTCCTGCTTTAACTGGTGACTTGTATCGCTTGCTTGCTGGAGAAACATTGACTGCTAATGAGCTTGCAACTTTAACTGATAGACTGACTGCTGCTACACACGGTGACCGTCCATTCCACCTCGCTGGTTATTATCCTCTGTATTACACAGCAGCTGGTGCAAATGCAGCAAGTCCCTCTAACAGTAGCCATACGCATGTACTTGAAGGTAATACATACTATATGCCAGATGGTGTGACTATCTATCACGGAAACTATGTTCCAGAAGTAACATCGTACACAGTCTCGCCAAACATTAGCACTACACAATCGTCTAATAATAGTGGTAGTTCTAATAGTGGTGGAGGTGGCGGCGGTTACTAAATAAAAATAAGTGGTTACCGAACGCAAGTAAAGTAACCACTTGCTAGACTACAGGGGAGTTATTTTAAAACTAATGCCCTGTAAAAAATCTGAACTCGTACAAGCAATCAATACTTTTAGCAATGCTCGTACAACGAATGACCCTAACCTCGTTAACTTCAGCGCTAAACTTCTAGAGCAGTATGTAGATACGCTTGAGTTTGCTGAAGAAGAAGTAGCAGAAGAAGCTACTGAAGAATCAGACGCCTAAGATATTAAAAGCACGCATCGTATAAGAACGGCGCTCTTGTGCTCCATTTGGTAAATAACGACCGTTTACTTTAGCGCCTACAGCATCAATGCTGGGGCGTGTTTTACAGTAACTAATCATATTATTTTTCATCCACCACCAACCTGCACTAGACCAAGGGTAGTGTTTAGCAACGTGGTGTTTTCCTACGCTTACAATTTTGTAATCATCAATACCTTTAGATTTCATGTAGTTATAAAAGCCCGTGTAATTTGTGCGACCAGAAATCTGGATGTATCCCCCACCAGCGTAGCGAACACCATCTCCCGCATGTACATTACCAATGTCTCTGCGCCACTCATATTTGTGACCTGGGTTTATTTCAACAGCGTGAACTAATCCATCACTCTCATGCCCTGCTTGTCCTAATAAATATGCAATATTAATTTGGTCTAGGTTAAATGTATCGACCATGCGAGTAAAATCATCCATTTGTTCATTGGTGATTTCACTCACAGGTCGTTGCATTATTGCAGCCATTTGTTGTTTGCTAATAGCCCATTGATTTGTATTAACATCAGCCAGTCCTTCAATTTCAGTAACAGGCACTCCTGTAGTTTGGTCTGCTGTGAGCATACCTGTTAGTTGTGTGGTTAATATAGCGGCTAACAATAATTGTTTCATAATTTTAATAGAATAGTAGTAAGTCTACGTTTTTGATATGCCAACTGAGCAACGTAAAGCATTCTGGGATGCTGTGGAATCTGGAAGTAATCCTTTACTTTCTGTAATGCATGGCCTTGTAGAAAAGTGGGGAATGCCTGCAATCATTATGTGCTTGGGTGACATTTCTAACATTTTAGCGGAAGACGCAGAAACAGCTGAACTAGCACCCAATCAGCGCGGTTTAATTATTGGTGCGTGTGCACAAGTCTCTAACTTAAGCGACCAGATGCACGCCGAAATGAACTTCCTTGAGGAACAACAGAATGCAGAAACTAATTAACGCACTAGCTGTGACATCATTCTTGGTGAGTGCTGGTATCGTTGGTGCAGGCACGTATGTATATCTAAATCGTGACGCATTAGTGGACCAAGTAAAGGAGCAAGTAACTGAAGCTGCAATGGGTGCAATCGGTTCTAGTTTACCATCAATGATGGGTGGCTCTAGCTTGCCTGAAGCCAGTGTGCCTGCTGGACCTCCAATGTTTAATCCATTTAACTAGTCATGGCTGATAGAGCAGGCGCTGCTTCAAAAGCTAAGAAGCGTAAGGGCACAATGGAAGGGCACAGCATTAGTGGTGGACAGAAACGTCCTACCAAAGAAGGTGCTGGTATGACTAAAGCAGGTGTTGCTAAGTATCGCCGTGATAATCCTGGGTCTAAACTTAAAACTGCAGTAACTGAGGATAAACCAACTGGGAAACGGGCTGGCCGTCGGAAATCTTATTGTGCCAGAAGTGCTGGGCAAATGAAGAAGTTTCCGAAGGCAGCCAAAGACCCTGATAGCAGACTAAGACAAGCACGTAAACGGTGGAAGTGCTAATGAAACACAATCAAAAAGCTCACGCCCAAATGATGGCTAACACTGGTGTTAGTAACGTCAAAGGTAAGTGTCCTGAGGCAACTCAAGATGTAGCTGAGAATACAAAGAACAGAGATTGGACTATTGATAACTTCGGTTATGGTCCAATGAACCCTGATGTTCCTAACGATAGTTTTTGGCAAGAGAAAGCTGATATCTTTCATACAGATATTGACGAAGCAATGTCAGCACGCTGCGGTAACTGTGCTGCTTTTGATCAGAGCTGCAGTATGATTGATTGTATTGCTAAAGGAATAAATGAATCAGATAGTATTGCTAATCCAATGCAAGTTATTCAGCACGGAAACCTTGGCTACTGCCAGCTTTTCAAATTTAAATGTGCTGGCGACCGTGCTTGTGATGCTTGGGTGCATGGCGGCCCTATCAAGGGTGACAAGATGAAGAAGATGGATATGGATTTAGCAGAACAAGAAGAAGATGATATGCGTGATGTAATTAAACAGTTGCATGGAGCATCAGATAAACATAAAAATCAAGCAGTAAGGTTAGAAGCTATTTTAGATTGATGGAAGTTATACCAATATTAATTCCAGACACAATAACAATTCCTGAGGCAATATCATTTCCTTCAGTCCCTGTAATGGCACCTACAGGCCAATCATTTTCATGGCCTACAGTGCCTATGTATGTAGAAGATATACCTGCTCAGTTAAATTCTCCGTCAGCTAATGTACCATTACCTAATGAAGAAACATTGAATCAATCAACAGAAGAAATATTAAATCAGTCAGCAGAAGAAAGATTAAATAATGAAATAAATACTGAAGATCAACAAACTACCCCTCCACTGAACCTGGTACCAGAACTGGCTGAGGTGCAAACATGGGATGTCCCATTAATCGGTGTAGAAATACCTGTGCCCCGAGCTGAGATACTAGTAACAGCAACAGCAACAGCAGGAATATCTTCAGTAGTCGCTGTAAGTGGGACATTGTTTGCTACTACATTATTCAGACGTTTACAACCTATTCTAAAGCCAATCTTTAAGGCTTTGTTGAAGAAGCTGGCGAAGCTACGGAAGAAGAATCCACCACCAACTTGGGCTCGCCAACGTCTTTTGCAGAAGCGACTGAAGGCATCACAATAACATCTTTACAAATAGGATAAAACGGTGAAGACGGATGTATCATGAACCCTGTTTTAAAAATATTAATACATTCTTTAATGCGCACTAGCTCGTAATCAAGCCGTTCTTTCTCTAGTTTCTTACGTGCTAAAGCTTTGCATGTATTGACAGAACCCCAATCGAGAGGTATAGATACAGTAAGCTGACCACCAAAGTTGCGAGTCATTGGTGCTCCATGCTGACTTTCTGTTTGCAATAGATATGGAGATACGCTTAAGACAGCACCATTACAAAAATGACCACGGCTAAATGACTGGGTACTTAGTGACCCTTGATTTATCTGAACTGCCTGATTGGCGACTGCACCGCTTATGCTAGCCTGGGGGTTTGCCGCTACCGTAGTATCACTTTCAGCCCACACTGGCTGGCAGCAAATTACTGCGAGAATACCGACAAAGTATTTGTAGTAGTTGTTGTGTTGATAGTGCGGTTGATGTCTTCTGTTTCGACTATCCCTGCTGCTCTTGTAATGATTTCTAGTGACCATGGTTGTGTAGCATCAACAACAGCAAATTGAGCGGATGAGCTTGTTAAATCAAGGAAAGGAGGTGATGCAGCAGTAGCATCGGATGTAGGTTGTACGTTATCTCCTTCCCACCGATTGACAGCACCACCAAATTTTTCAATTGCCACTACTTCTGTAACAGTCTGAGTTGCAGTCACTGTCTGAGTCATTGAACCCGAAGTGAAATTAGGTGTTACAGATTGTGCGGAAACAGGTCCAGCAATCAGTAATAATAGTAGTAGGTACTTCATGGCGGTAAAACTTTGTCCCGACAATTCTATTGTACCTATTGTTCTCAGCAAACATTCAGACAATGACTACTACACCCGATGAGAAAAAGCCAGGTTTTTTAAAGAATCTTAAAGATAAGATGGACGATAAGGAAGAACAGCTTAACATTCTCTCAACATTTGTTAGGCTTGGCATTCTTGTTTGGTCCGGTAGTATCCTCACGCTTACGTACGTAACAATACCTATGATTCCTCAACAAAAGATTGACCCTACATTTATTGCTTCAGTATTTACAGGAACTCTTGCTACGTTTGGTGTGCAAACCGCAAAAAGTAAAAGCAAATCAGACTCAGATTCAGGTAAAGCTACTCAAATTATTAGAATAGAACAAAAGCCAATCAAAATTATTACGGAGGACTAATGCATCCTGACGAATTACAAAATTGGAAAACCATTAAAGAAGCTATGGACGCTTCGGGAAACACTGATAACTATTACTATAAGCGGGCAGTAGCTATTGTAGGCGGTGGTGATGACCCACTGCCTGCTTTAGAGCCCGCTGAAGATAGCTAGAATGTAGGCAAATTGCTTGCAATCTAATGCTTTCTTTCCTACTGCCACTGGCATCTAAGATCATTTCTGATGCTGTAGCTAAAATTCCTGAGAACGAAGAGCTTGGGGAAAAACTTATTGAAATCTGTTTGACTATTCTTGAGAAAGCTGTGAAGCTTACTAAGACTGACATGGATGATAAGATGCTTGCCGCTGTACGTGAAGCTATTGTTACACGGTAGGTTTTTGTCTCAACACTTCGTTATATTGTG
>Ga0209337_1003439_pt1 | contig 11201 bp, 14 predicted proteins | sample LinPmetageLP53_FD_184044 | JGI IMG/M metagenome (GOLD analysis project Ga0209337, IMG submission 184044) | Marine viral communities from the Pacific Ocean - LP-53 (SPAdes) (version 2) | ecosystem: Environmental > Aquatic > Marine > Oceanic | place: Pacific Ocean | collected 2010-02-08 | reverse complement strand
TCTTTATTAGGTTTTGAATTTGATGTTGCAGAAAATCTATCATATCGATGTCTGTTCGTATACTTGCTTTCTAATACTAAATTGTTACCAGCTGGATTTCTGTTAACGTCTAGCTTTTTCATTGAGTCACGCTCGACAATAGAATTACGCCGGATCATAATAAGAGGGGTCATTGTTTTGCCTTTAGCATCTCTCATATATCCATGTGCCTGTACTTGGCTCCATTTTTCTCCATTGGCATACATGACCGGTATATCAATAACAGCATCGTTTTCTATTATCTTAGGCTTAGCAACATCTCTAAGATAAGTTAATATTGCAAAGTCATGGTCGTATATTGTACATGCTTGCGTTTTAATTGTATCATCATCTCGCCGGACTTGCTCTGCTCGGTTTGCTTTTGGATTATTAGTGAATGATGAATCTGTTCTATCTAGTTCAGCCATTAGTTATATATCCCTCTATCTGATGGTGAAATATAAGGCGGTTTATTTATACCGGACCTAACTTCTTCTATATTAATACTATTGCGTTTAGTAACATGTGCTTCTGCTATTATAGCAACACTATATCCAAATTCTTCATCTAATTCACCAGAAGTATTACCTAACAATGTTGATGGATTTCTGCCAGCCCAATATTGTGATGCACCGACATTATCTATTTCATAATATTCATTATCCCATTCGATAATATCACCCTCATCAACATGAATATTTTTATCTTTCAAATCATCACGTAAAAATGCAAATATACCGGTCCGATTAAATTCTAATCCAAAATCATCTGCGGTAGCTGTTTTTTCATCTTTCTGAATTATTGTTGTAATTCTTGTAGGCGTATAATAAGTTCTTTTCTCAGATTCTCCGTATAAGTTTTCATTGGTCTGATCTAAGACTAATTTATAATGCAATACTTCAGTATCAATATACCGTAATAATTCACGACTCATTGATCTAATTAATGATGCATCTCTACCTGATCCAAATAATGCCATATGTTACCCTACATATATTCCTAACGGAATTTTATTCATTTGTTGTAACATTGCATCCGATTCGGCCTGCTTTCTTTCTAACTGCGCTTGACGTGATAATGAATCCAATGTTTCTTTTAATTCTGTAATCAATTCTTCTTTTTTAGTAACAGCATTAGATATTAAGTCAGAACCATTCAATGTGATTTCTGAATTAGGTATTGGTAACGAACTATACTTACTTCGAACTAAACCTAATAATTCTCTCGCTAATTCCAAAGTATATCTACGTACCCAATTTCGGCCAACTTCATTAATAAGATCGTAATCCATTCTACCATATGGTATTGTACTATAATCACTTATTAATGAGCCGCTTTCTGCATTATACTTTAAAGGATTACCTTTTTCGGAGGTAAGCATATAATTGAAATATACCGTTTCATTTCCAGATGGTATTGGAAACAATCTTATTTGCTTGTTATTAATATCAAAGCCATATGCTGATTTTCGTATTTGGTCATTGAATTCAATTGCCTGGATTCTCAATACATCTGCATACATTGGCATCATCATAAATGATACTCCTGGCGAATAACCACCCCATCCAAATGCATCCATCATTTGCTGGCTACCAGCTCCGGTACCTACGAAAGGATCAAAGAATCTAGTAATGGCTGGCGGTGCCTCATGAAATACTCTTCTTATTTCAAATGAATCTGTATCCGGAGATCCTTGTTCAAATGTTACTGATGAGGTACTTGTTAAATCATATACCTGTACTCCATTCTTAACTGCAATGGATGCTGTATAAACATTTACGTTTCCTATAGCTCCTGCTTCGGTACCATAATCTTGTGCTAGCTCTATAATACCTTGAAGGTTGGCAGAAACTGCTTTTTGTGTTAACTGTGCTGAAGCTGTTGATGCGTATAAATTAAGAAAGTTATCTTTTATATTATATGTATTAACATGGCCACCATACTCATTTACAGCTTCTTCAAAACAAGAATAAAACGAGCCGGATGGCAATTCTACATCATTGACCGGATATCCTAATTTTTGAGCACACCATTTAACAACATTATCTATATCAGATACAAAATCAGATTGGGCATCATAAAAGCCTAACGGCGTTTGGCCTGCGGCAAATGTAGATGAACCATTCCATACGGGTATATTAACAGCCATGAATTACCTTTTTATATAAATATCGAAGGCCGGAAGAAAGGAGTTAATACAATATCAAATTGGTCGATCTGGTCCTGACCATTCTGGCTCTTGTAATAGTCTAAGCATTTCAGTATGAGTATAAGGACCTTCTTTAGTTCTTAAGTTACTAACAGTATCAGGCATTGCTCCTTCCCACTTTACAAATGTCTTTGAACCGGACACGTTTGTATTCATAGTATTAGCAGCAGTTTCATATACTTCGCTAAAATCTATACTTCCGGTTTCTTTCGTACTTAGTACGACATATACTCTGTCTTCTATTGCTTTATTTTCCATATCTGGCCTTTGTTGCGTTAAAATTGGCTAATACATTAGCAGCCGATAATGCTGATGTATATTGATAAAATTCTCCAATTGAACCTTCTAGCCGTTGGTTTGAATATTGCGATCCTGGCCTATCTGATCCGATTTGAAATTTTTCATAGCTTGGAAAGTCAAAGGTTTCGGTTGGAACACCACCAGCTTGAATAGTTAAAGAAGTAAGTTCAGATCCATCAAGATATAGTTTTGCTCTAGCAGCATCTGATCCTCCACTTCCATCAAATACCCACGCTGCGTTGTACCAAACGTCTTCATCAAAAGTATTACCCGTCTTATAAACAAACTGATTAGCAGTATTGTTAGAATTAACAAAATATATAGATCCATTTGCATGAATCCAACCTGCTATATGTTTGTTATCTGAATTTCTCCTTCTCCCCCATAACCTATTATTGTGAGAGTTATCATCTAGATTAAACCACATTTGCATAGTAAATGCAGTCGCCTCTACCTGTTGGGTTACATTACCAAAATCTACATAATCGTCTGTTCCGTCAAATACAATTTGCCCGCCATCACCTGATGAATAAGTAGGACCGTTAGTTAGTGTTCCATTATAATTACTTTGTAAATCAGTCCATGTTGTACCTGATCCAGGATAGGAAGATGCATTACTAGCATCAACGTATATGAGAAGATTATCAGTAAGTATACCTGCAGCAGCTGCTGCTTCTCCTTGAGGAATCCAACTCATTGGTCCTTGGATTGTCATGGGTGGAGTCCAGGTAATCGACATTATCTTACCAAACTAGTTTTGCCTACTATTTCCTTATAGTAGTTTTGATAATCTTGATAGCGAATCTTATAGGAGTATACACCGCGAGGTGATAATCGACCTCGAACTTTACCGTTCCATCCACCATTAATATTACGAGTAAAATATAATTGTTGCCCCCAACGATTATAAATAGTCATTTCATAATATTTGATATTAGTTGCCTTTGCAGTAAAAACATCATTATAACCATCGTTATTTGGCGTAAATGAATTAGGAACATAAATAGTGGTAGTATTGCATGGCAATGTCTCCATTACCAAATTAACACTGCTTCCGCAATTCAGGTCATTTGTTACTGTAATTGTTAGCTGACCGGTACCGGGCGTATCATTCCAATCTACTAGCACATTACCATCATTGTAGTTAACTATTGTACCATTGGTAACTTGGTAATTATATTGATATTGTGAATTATATGGCACTGTATATCGTACTGGCTTAATACCATTATAGCATAAAGGTATACGATGGTAGTATTGTGCTTGTAACGTATTGCAAGCTAGTAATAAGATAATTAGATACTTAATCATGTGTTATAGCCCCTGTTACCGGCGTAGCATTAACCGTAATATCACATAATACAACGTTACCTACACATCCATTAATATCTGTTTCAATTACTTCAACTGCATAATTACCAGGTATAGTAGCTGACCAATCAACTTGGATTGTATTTGTGCTTTGGCCGGCAACTATATTGCCACCTGTAATGTTCCAGGCGTAAGTTGATCCTGGGGTGCCAGGCACTGTATAGGCTGTTAAGTTAACGTCTGATTCACATACAAAATCTGGACAAGGTAGATTTTGAGAATAACCTGCTAGCGTCGCTAGACTTAAAAATAATATAACTGCAATCTTTTTCATTTTCTTTTTCGTTTTTTTAATTCTTCAATAGTTGGTAATTCTTTAACATTACCGTTTTGATCAATTATTTTAGGTCTCCAATTTAACCGTTTCTTTAAGGCTTTATTTTCGTCTTTTAATGAATCTATCTTATTACCAACTGATGTCCATAAATGAGATTCAAATGAATCTACATCCGGAATAATAAGATCGAACCGATCGGTATTGTATTCTGATCTTACTATAGCAGTATCTATATAAGGCGTTTCAAATTCGTTTTTATTTGCTTTTTTACATCCACTTATTATTAATGCTAATAATACTATTTTGCTTCTAATACACATAGTTTGTCCAAAATTTGAAGTTTAGATATGGCTCCTGCTAAAGCACTATCACTTTTATGTAATTGAAATTGTAGGCGATCTACTTTTGTTTCTAAAACTTCTATTTTGGTACCTTGTGATTTAATCTGACCAGTATAATTAACTTTGTTATCAAAATATAAATAACCTACCGCCATTATTACAATAAATAATAGTCCTTTAACTGGATCTTTTGAGAACTGGTTAAAGTTTATAGGTAGTTTCATTTGTATCCTTTTATATAAATATCTAGTTATGTGTAATTAGGATATATTAAGTAGCTTCAAATGCATTAACAATTAAATCTAAATCTGCTGAACTTGGAGCTGAATTATAAAGAGCTAGACTGGACATCTTTAGTGAATTAAGACGGTAAGACAACCATGCTCCCGCTGTACCGTTCCAATCTGAATCTGCAGACCAATCTATACCAGTTATCCGAATTGTAACATCGGTTCCTGTAATAGCACTATATAAAGCTCCGTTGGTATACGGTGATAAAGTTGTCCCATTGATTTTAATAACAGGTGTTCCTATGGAACTAGCTACAGTAGTTGAACCACCTGATGTTACAAGGATATTTGCTGCGGTCATCCTGAGTAGTGCGCCGTTTGAGGCAGAACCGCCATTTAATCTTAATACTGCAGCTCCACTAGTACCTGTAAATCCTAATGCTGGAAAATTCATGCCGAGCGCTTGTTCGGGTGCTGCATTACCATCCCCCATAACAATCCTGTTTCCACTTGCATCTGTATATTGAGCCTGCCTCGAGGTAGATGTCTGTGCTAGATGTTTATTATTTCCGCTTTGGTCCTCAACGGTTGTTACAAACGAAGTCTGAGAGCCAATCCATGTAAGATCATCTCCAGCTGCTATTTCCGCTCCTGAGAATGCCAATATGGCGTTGTCTGATGTTCTCCTTATTTTGATTATTGAATGTCCTTCGTAGCTTGAAGCAAATATTTTAGATGGTGACATAATAACATCAGGAGCAGCACTTAAATTATCTAATAGATAAGATGTACCTGCCGCGGCAGCAATTCCTGGCTTTAAATTCAAATTACCTGTTACTTTTATATTTCCACGTACTGTTAGCATCAATAATAAATATCTAGTTATGTGTAATTGGTCCGGTTAATATAGGAGGACAGCATTCTAATGTTGCCGTAAATGTTTCATTAGGATCAAATTGACAATCTAGATTCATCCAACTACCAGTTTCACCATCAGCATAATTTTCTATAACAACAGATAAGTCATCGCCATTATTACCTGGGGGACAATCACCTACTGTAATTTGAAATTGAAAAGTCCATGGACCTGTCATTCCATCTCCCCAGTTATTTCCAGGATTGCCATCTAAAAATCCACCGGAATTTGTATCATAAAACCACCCGGGGTTATTTACAATTAAACCTGTTGCTGATGATTGTACCATATTAACCCATAACCATACCCCTGTGGCTGTGTTATTAGTTGGTGCTCCAATCGGTACTAATGTACCTGCATCCCAAGCCGATCCTAAAGCTACAGCCATACCATGAAACCAATTGGTAGATAGACCTTGGTAGTTGTTAATGGTATAAGTAAATGTTATAGTTTGACCTGGTTGATAAGTCCCTCCAATCGCAGGTATATCAACTGTAACGTTATCATCTATTATACATTGTGCAAAAGATGATATAGGAAACAAAAGTAAAAGTAAAAATCGCATTATTCAGCCTAATTTGTATTATAATCCAAACCGGGCTTTATCTGCATTATAATTTTGCAATACTTCTGCTAAAGATAAGTCCTTATTATATAATCTTACCGCGGCTATATTTCCTCTAAATTCTCTGGATGTGGAATGATTCCATGTTGCTATTCTAGCGTTAGTTGTAGTTGTAGGTACAGCTAAATCGGTTGTAGATCTGGAGCCTTTTAAAACTCCGTTAGAATAAAAATTCCATCCTGTATCAGCAGTGTCATTTTTTCTTGTTACACATACATGAGTCCAATTTCCGACAGTGTACATATCATTAAAGTATCCATCCCCTGAATCATCAGAATCTGGAGTGAGTCTACAATAAACTCTACCATCATTAGGATTTGCTCCTACTGTTAAGAAATGTCCATTTAATCCATTACCACCATTGCTTTTGTCAAATATTCTTTGATAAGAGTCTCCTGTACCGTCCGCTTTAAACCATGCTTCCCAAGTCTGACCAGTAGAACCTGCTAAACTAATTGCATTAGAAGAATCTACACTACCTAGTTCTACATAATCATCAGTACCGTCAAAATCAATACTACCGCCATTTCCACTGTCAAATACAGGTCCATTAGTTAATGTTCCATTGTTACTATTTGCACTGATATCAGTCCATACAGTTCCTGATCCCGGATAACTATTTGAATCGCCAGCATCCACATAGAACGCTAATCCAGATGTTACTATACCAACCGATTGTAATATTCCAAAGTTTATACCTAATGACATATTATGCTAAATCTCCAACCAATACCCATTCTTCTGCTCGTATCTTCTTTAATGTCACGCCTGCGTATTGTCCATTTATTTTTATATTCCCTGATTTGGAATATAATGTTACACCGCTTCCGGTCTCGAATATAAAATTACCAGATGAAGATTGAAAAAATTCAAATTCAGATCCTATATTACATGCTACTAATGAACTTGATTGGATAGAGCATGTCACAGCCCCTACTTCAAAGAAAAATCCTGCATTATCATTACTAGCAGTCATATTAGCAGATAATGAAAGAGATGTAGGTCTTTGTAAATTAGTTAAGCTCGAACCATCACCTATATAGGATACAGCGGTTATAACTCCACTTGAACTTATATCTCCAATAGCTTCAATTGCTTTAGTACCACCATCAGATCCTGATACTCTTAAAGCATAACCGGAATTGATTGGGTATTGTGTATTTATGCCAACGTGATCACCTGATATTTTAAAGACATTATTATTTAATGAATTTTTTATTTCAAATCCATGGCCTGGCACTATCATTTGAGCATCGCGAATATCACCTTCTGAATTGGAAGCTGATATTGTTACACCTGCATGCTGGCCTGGGGTTCCTGCTAATTGAATAAACCCACTTGCACTTATATTACCTTGAAAGATAGGTGCAGCAAAATCAAAATCATATGCTGGTAAAGTTGCTGTTGGATTGCCACTATATTCTGAATGGGGTGCTGCTTGTAATTTTGTATAATGAGCATTGCTTGATTCGCAATAAAATTTTACATTGGATTGCGCCCCACTATTTTTTAGATCAATATCACCACCAGTTAAAAATAAATCAACTCCTTTTATATTGCTTGAAGCTGTTATATTTCTAAATGTTACATCGTCAGTATTTCCAAACTGCAATGAACTAGATATGGTACCGGCTGGTACTGCTGAAGAAACACCGGTCAATCCACTACCGTCACCACTCATTGATACGGCTGTTATATTACCGGTAGCATGTATATTGGAAGCCGATACAAATCCACTTGCAGATACATCACCAGTAATATTTACGACCGTTCCGGTACCGGCTCCAGTGAAGCTCGGCGCGGTAATAGTTCCACTTGCAGATATTTGACCTTCAATATGCAATAATGCAGTAGAGCCAGAACCTTCAATAGTTGGCGTTGTTACATAATTAAATGAGCCGGTACCGGTTGCTATAATATCTCCACTTGCACTAATATTATTTGAAGCAGTTACATTGCGAAATGTCACATCATCAGTATTAGTAAATTGTAATGAGCTAGAAACGGTACCAGCTGGTACTGTCGAAGAAACACCTGTCAATCCACTACCATCACCACTCATTGATACCGCGGTGATATTTCCACTTGAACTTATATTACCTGATGCTGTTATATGGGAATCAGTATTTATATTTCCATGTACACCTAACGCAGCTCCATCCATCACGGAAGAACCTCCGATAGCAACATTTGTCGTCTTGGTATAGAATAGGCCTAAAACTCCACCTGTTTCATCTGTTATGCCCAATGTATCTGTAGAGGGAAATAAACCAGCCTGGTTATTAATATTATATTGTGGTGCAGTTATTATACCACTAGCGCTTATATTACCTGATGCTGTTATATTTCTAAAGGTTACATCATCAGTACCGGTAAATTGCAATGAGCTAGATACCGTGCCAGCTGGTACTGTTGCTGTAGCAGTTACTCCAGTTAAACCAGATCCATCTCCCGAGAAGCTTCCGGTTACAGTACCTACCTGTAAAAAGTCAACCAATGAACCTGTAAAATTTACAGATCCGGTTATGGTATTAGATCCTGACAATGTAGTTGATAGGAATAGTAAATTTTTATCTAATTCTTCAATAGTTAATTGCGATCCTTTCGAGGTCCTTGTTAATAATGAGTATGGTGGTGTTAATGACATTTATTTATCCTATTCAACATAATCCGGATCTACATATCCTGATACAACATATGATGTAACTACTGGCGGTGCTAATGCAGGTGCAGCTCCACCTATAGGTCCATGCACTGGCTGTAATACTGGAACTGCTCTTTTAACAACTCTACGTGCTCTAACTGCCGCTACTAATTGTGTATTAGTTGCAGTTTCAACGTTGTCACGGAATTGGCCACGCGAGAAATATGTATCGGTGGTAGCGGGTGGTGCTAAAGAGCTTTTTCTTCCAGTTAATGACATATGTTAGATTCTCTTTAGAATAAATATTGACTACTTCAATAAGTCGAAGATTTCGCCTAGAGCATCATGTCGATGATTATCTTTAAGCATTACCTCATATACATACTTTGAGCCCCTTAGTTTCGGTACTTCATGGACAGCTGAATCGTTTGCAAACTTCAGATCGATCTGATCTTTATCCCCGCAAAAAATCATTATAGAGCCTTTACCTAATCGACCTAATACCATTAGTAATTGTTGTTTAGTTAGATTTTGGAACTCATCTACAATACATACAGCATTATCAAATGTACGGCCACGGAAGTGTGCTAAACTTAATAATTCAATATCTTCCGTTTGTTCCATTCTAGCCAATGATTCTGCTTTATTATATACTTTACGCATATTAGAACGTATTGGAATTATCCATGGATCCATTTTTTCTTCTAATGAACCTGGCAGAAAGCCTATGTCTTCAGTAGCTACGGTTGGTCTTGTAATTACTATCTTATCAACTTCTCGCTTAAAGAATTTATCTAATGCTATCTGGCAGGCTAGTAATGTTTTACCCGATCCTGCCTTTCCTATTACAAATGAAAAGGGTACATGTAATATATTAGATTTAGCTGTTTTTTGTTCGGCCGATAATGTTAATGAAAATTTAACCGATCCTTTAGGTGGTGTTTTATCTGTATTCTTAGTTGCCATATCATAACCCTTATTTAATATAAATATGTAACATAAAAAAAGGGAGGCCGAAGCCTCCCTTTAATTTTTAGCTATTTAAATCTCTTTTTACAGAGTATTCAAATCACCTACGAAGATCTTACCATAGAATTCTGGTCTAACCATCTTCTTAGCGTAACGTGTCATTACACCTTTTCTTGGAGTGAAATCGGTAGGATCGTACACCAATGGAGTCATAATCAACGGAATATATGGAGCATATACAGCACCAGTTTCAAGGAATTGAGATCCTCTATATCCCATCAAGATAGTATTCTCAGTCATATAAGGATTCTTATATACCTGGAATCGACTATTGATAGCACCTACTTTCTGAACACCCATTGCGAATTGCATCTGATCACCATCTGTCGAAGCAGCATATCCTGGAATAGATTCTAGGATGGTAGCTACGGTTGGAGAACATACTAAGAAGTTTGCACCTCCTCTCATGGTCAACTGATGGATCTTGTTACTTACCTTCTGGATCTTAGTTCCTAAAGTTTGGAACCAGGTTCCTTGGTTGTAAGCTTGAGCAGTTGCATTAGATTGGACGAAAGAGTTAGTTGCTGTATCGAATTCAAATCCGATCTTAGCAGACCATCTTTCAACTGTCTGGCCATTTTCGATCAACATATCAAGGATCTCAAGGTCGATTTCCTGTGAAATGTACTCAGAAAGCATTGAAGTTAATTCAGCTTCTGCATCAATTGAATGATAAGCATTTAAATCTTGAGCGAACTCAGGAGTCCAAACAGCTTTCAACTTACGTGTCTTGGCAACAATTGCTTCAGAACGCATTTGAAGATCGATTTCTGGAATCTGAATCTTACCGTTAGCATCAAGTTGCTGAGTAGTGTTACCTACTTCAAAATCACCACGTGACGTTGAGGTTGGTTGCTTTTCATAATATACTGATACATTATTAAGTACATTATTAGAATCTGTTAATACTAAAAATTCAACATGACCTTTGTCATTTGAAATTCGAGTAAATTCAGGATATACTGCGGTACTACCACTAGCAGCAACGTTAAATCCACGAACACCGTCTAGATCTGGGTTACTTAAGCTTGAAGTTGGAAAAGATACAATTGTAAATTTACCAGCAGTACCAACAATAGATGCACTAAAATCAGCATTATAATTCGTAAATGAATTAAATTCAGCTTGACTAGGTACGCTAGCATTAGTAAATGCCCCACCACCTACGGCAACAGAACCTGTTCTTGCAGATGTTACTGCATTTGCAGGTGCTGCAGTTGAAGTAGTTACAGCGTTAATAG
>Ga0209337_1003438_pt1 | contig 11202 bp, 10 predicted proteins | sample LinPmetageLP53_FD_184044 | JGI IMG/M metagenome (GOLD analysis project Ga0209337, IMG submission 184044) | Marine viral communities from the Pacific Ocean - LP-53 (SPAdes) (version 2) | ecosystem: Environmental > Aquatic > Marine > Oceanic | place: Pacific Ocean | collected 2010-02-08 | reverse complement strand
GCAGGGAAGCAAGCCTGGTAAAGATCCTGGTGATGAATATTACGAAGTAGAAGTTACATTAGACGAGTTAGCAAAATATCTTTTTGATGATTTAGAATTACCAGACTTGGAGAAGAAGAGTAGTGCTAATGTCATGACTGAAAAGATAAAAAGAAAAGGGTATAGAAGTAAAGGCATACGAACTAGATTGTCAAAAAAAGAAACTCTAAAAAATAAAATAAGAAGACAAAAGAAGGCTGAAAAAAACGGTACTTATGAAGCTGATTCTGAAGAGAGGTTTCCATTTCATGAAGATGACTTAAAGTATAAGCACATAGAGATAAAAAAGAAGCCAATAACAAATGCAGTTATATTTTTCATCATGGACGTTTCAGGATCTATGACTAAACAAAAGAAGTTTTTAGCTAGATCATTCTTTTTCCTATTGTACCAATTCATTAGATACAGATACAACACACTGGAAACAGTGTTTATCTCTCATACAACAGACGCAAAAGAAGTTTCAGAAGATGACTTTTTTCAGAAGTCTTCTTCCGGAGGTACTTTTATAAGCGCAGGTCTAGACAAAGCTCTAGAGATAGTTAACGAAAGATTTAATCAATCTACGTGGAACATATACACATTTCACTGCAGTGATGGCGAAAATTGGCCTCAGGATAATGACAAAGCTTACGAAAGTATGAAGAAGATAATAGACTTAAGCCAATTGGCTAGCTATATTCAAATTAAAGCAAAACAAGAAAAAATATGGGGAGAAGAAATGGCAAAACTGTTTGAAAGTCTGTCGTCAGATAGCTTCAAGGTTATCAATCTCACAGAAAAGAAAGATGTTTGGCCAGAATTTTCGAAATTATTTGGAGGCAAGTATGAACTCTAGTTGGAAAGTTGATGATCTTAAAAAATGGGATGACAAGATTTGTAAAATAGCAGAAGGGTATGGTCTAGAATGGTACCCCATCAGTTACGAAATCTGTGATTATTACGAAATGATCGGGCACATGTCTTATCATGGAATGCCAAGTCACTATAATCACTGGAGTTACGGAAAGTCTTTTGAAAGAACACATTTTTTCTATAATTCAGGCATGGAAGGTCTTCCATATGAGTTGATTATAAATTCAAACCCATCTATAGCGTACTTGATGATGCAAAACCCTCTGTATCTACAAATATTGATCATGGCACACTGTGTTGGGCATAGTGACTTTTTTAAAAATAATAGATGTTTTAAAAACACACATTCAAAATATGCTGTCTCTAAAATGAGAAACGCAAAAAAAAGGATACAAAAGTATGTTGAAGATCCAAACATTGGTCTAGAAAAAGTAGAAAGCTATATAGATAATTTGCATACTGTTAGATTTCAGACACAAAGGCATGAACTTCCAAGAAAGTCAAAAGAGCAAATAAGAAAAGAAGAAATTGAAAACTATAATAAGCTAAAAGAAAAAGGCTTAAGTATAGATCACAGTGACTTAAATAATATCCTCTTAAGGCCTGATCATGATTTGTTAAGCTTTTTATTAGACTACAATACATCGCTGAGCACATGGCAATCAGACTTAATAGAGATCGTTAGAGACGAAAGCTTTTATTTTATACCACAAATAAAAACAAAAATATTAAATGAAGGTTGGGCTTCTTTTTGGCACTATAAAATTCTTCATGATCTCCAACTCCAAGATGAGTATCACCTTCCGTTCTTAAAAATGCATAATGCAGTTGTAAGACCTCATCTAGGTAGCGTTAATCCTTATCATGTTGGTTTTTACATATTTCAAAAAATAGAAAAAGAAGAAGGACTAGAAAGGTGCTTCGAAGTAAGAGAGATTCATGATGATATAGCAGCAATAAGATTGTTTCTTGATGAGGAAGATTTCAGAGAATTAAATTTCTTCAGTCATCAAAAACAGAAGAATGGAGACATAGTTATCTCTGAAGTGTCTGATCATGACGATTGGAAGGTTGTCAAAAACGATTTAATTAAAAATGTTGGCATTAGTAATATTCCTCATATCTTTGTAGACAGGATAGAAGAAGACAATACGTTAGTTTTGAAACATGAACATGACGGAAGAGACTTAGAATTGAATTATGCCAATAAAGTTGTTAAACACATTAAAAATCTATGGCATATCGGCGACGTAAAGCTGTATACAATTATTGAAAATGATTTATGGGAAATTTAAACATACACAAGATATTATGTAAGATAATTAGAGAGAGAACCTGTGAGGCAAAATGAGTAATTTTTTAGACTTGATAAAAAAGCAGAGATCAATAAAGAAGACACCAAAATTTTCTGGAACTTTTTTAGAGTATCTTGATGAAATTAAAAAACATCCAGAATCAGTTAAACTAGCCCATAGAAGACTATACGATACTGTAAAAGACTTTGGCGTTGAAACTGTTGATGTTGACTCAGAAGGCTATAGAGACTACTTTAATGGCGACAAAATTAGAGTATATGACTATTTTTCGAAAGAATTTTTTGGTATGGAGGCAGTAATTAATAAGCTGATGAGATACATGAAGTCAGCCGCGTTTAAAGGTGAAGAAAGTCGCCAAGTTCTCTTACTTATGGGTCCAGTAGGCGCTGGAAAGTCTGCGCTTGTAGAGGCTATCAAGAGTTCGTTAGAGCATGCTCCAGCATTTTATCAGCTCGATGGCTGCCCTATTAGAGAAGAGCCACTTCATCTACTCCCTAGATCTCTAAGAACAAAATTTGAAGATATACTTGGTATTCATATAGAAGGAGACTTATGTCCAATTTGTCGCCACAGACTAATGGAAGAGTTTGGCGGTAAGTATGAACAGTTTCCTGTAACACAAACGACATTTTCCCAGCGAGGACGACGAGGCATCGCAGTTGTGCCTCCAATGGATGCAAATAGTCAAGATGTTAGTGTTCTCGTTGGTACTGAAGATATATCTAAGCTTGATCTATACCCCGAGGACGACCCTCGCGTTCTCTCTTTAAACGGCGCATTTAATGTCGGCAATCGGGGTATAGTTGAATTTGTAGAAGTATTTAAAAATGAAATAGAATTTTTACATACAATGTTAACAGCAACACAGGAAAAACGCGTACCGTCACCAGGCAAGAATGATATGATCTATTTTGACGGTGTAATTCTTTCACATTGCAATGAGTCAGAATGGAATAGATTTAAATCTGAGCACACAAATGAGGCAATTCTAGACAGAGTCTTGAAAATTGAAGTACCTTATGTTCTAGAGTTGCATCAAGAATCAAAGATTTATGAAAAAATGATCAAAAGATCAGACTTTAGAGATGCACATATTGCTCCGCATACTATTAAAATAGCATCAATGTTTTCTGTCATGAGCAGACTCAAGACAACAAACAAGTGCAATCTTTTAACAAAGATGAAAATATACAATGGTGAAGCAATCATTGAAAAGGGCCGAGTTAAAAAGGTTGATATTAAAGACTTGCGAGATGAGGCAAAGCATGAAGGTATGCAGGGTATATCAACAAGATTTGTAATGAAATCATTAGACGCTGCGTTATCTGATTCTGAAAAAGACATGATTACGCCGATCACAATAATAGATAGTCTGATAAAACAAGTCAAAGAGCAGATAATTGATGAAGATGCAAAAACAAGATATCTAGAAATACTACAAAAAGTTATTAGAGAAGAATATCTTTCAATACTAGAGACAGAAATAGCTAAAGCATTTATAACTGCGTATGAAGAGCAGGCACAGTCTCTTTTTGATTCTTACTTGGATAATGCTGAGTGTTACACAACAAACACAAAGGTAAAAGACAAGATCACAAGAGAAGAAAGATCTGCTGACGAAAACTTCATGAAGTCTATAGAAGAGATGATTGGTGTAGTTGGTTCGGCAAGAGACGGTTTTAGATCAGATGTAACTGCATTCATGTTTTCTAAGCTAAGAAGAGGCGAAGTAGTTGATTACAAGTCATATGGCCCACTAAGAGAGGCCGTCGAGCAATACCTGATAATGTCAGTTAAAGACATATCAAGAATTGTAACAAGATCAAAGTCTAGAGATGACGATCAAAAGAAAAAATATAGCGACATGATAGAAACACTTATTAAAGAGTACGGATATAATGAATATTCTGCTGAGGAAATATTGACATATGCATCAAATAATCTATGGCGAGACTCTTAATAAAACAAAAATATTAGATAGAAAAGCTGTTGAAGACTTTATAGACAACACACTTGAAGACTTTAGAAGAATAGAGACAGGAGAAAATTGTCTATACAGTAATATGAATTTAGTTTCTGATAGTGCGCTAAACTATCTAAACATGATTAGCGAAAAAAATTCTGATAATCAATTAAAATTTATGATTAGAAAAGAATTTGATAAGCTAGAAAAAATGTATCCTTATATGGGAGATGTTTTCGTTGATGAGTACTTTAATAGAAATTTAGATAGTCTAAAAAAACTCAATACTTTCAAATTTAGTAAAGATGAAGTTTCGTTATTTTTAGATAGTCTAGAATACGATGTAAATAGAAATATTTGTAAAAAGTTATTTCAAGAGGCCTCTCTAGAATACTCAATATCTGTTGAGTCACACAAGGGAAGCAATGTAGCTATTAAAAAGCTGAAAGATATGCATTTTAATGTAGACTATGACTTTTCATTCTTAGGTAATAAGCCTAGTCATTCAATGACAAATTATAAATTTATTATAATTGATGGAATGATAGAGTCAGTTGGTGAAATACATCATTTACTTTTTGAAGCTTCGCAAAATAAAATGCCTTATGTTATTTTTTGCTTTGGTGTTTCTCCAGAAGTTAAACATGTAATAATTGAAAATAATAAAAAAGGAATAACAGAAGTTTTTCCAATTTGTTTGACTTTTGATGAAAATACAATTAATATACTAAATGATATTGCATTACTGCATAAGTCAGAAGTAATTTCTGCGCAAAAAGGTCAAACAATTTCTCAAGAAGTTAGAAAGAAACTCAAGACTGCCAAAGCAATAATTCTAAATAGAAGCGGATTTGTCTTAAATCCAATAGCTTCAGACACAGATATTACTATTCATAAAAGGTATCTTGAAAAAAGAGCATCGTCTGCAAATAATCAACACAACCAAGACGCAATAACTAAAAGAATTAAAAGGCTTTCTAATAAAAGCATAAAAATATACATTCCTGATCATATTAATACTAATACCAAGTTTATTAGAGAACTTGACTATGTTTTAAGATTTTTTAGGTCTATGAATCACAAAATGATATATTTTAAAAAAAATGACAATAATTCTTTTTACTTTATGCCCTATGCTTGTATAGAATTAATAAGTAAGTGCGTTGAAAGCATAGAAACCACATACAAGAACATTCATAAATTAATTTTAAATTTTGGAGAATAAAATGAGTTTAGAAGCAAAAGTAATGCCGGCCGTCGCAGCAGTAGTATCCTTTATTAAAGAACAGGCAACAACTGATTTAGCAAATTTTTCTAATGTCAAAGATAATGCACTGCATTCATTAACAAAAGATCAGCTCCAATCAGTCTGTAGACTAGTTGAGCAAAGCATACAATCAAATTTTATTAGATCATCAAATCAGATAGTCTCAGTTTTAACAGAGATTGAAACAAAAGCAGCTAAAGATAGTCTAGGAAGAAAAAAGAAGTGAAGATAGTCTAGCTACACTGGGCTTCTCTTAATAAATAGTTAGTAATGTGAGAGTTATAAATTGTCAGGAGTTAAACATTTAATAGAATGTCATTGTGTTTTAGCAATATACAAGTCTTCTGAAAAAATAATCAATCATAAATTTCCCGTGTATACAAAAATTGATAATGACGGGAAAGTAATCACAAAATTAGCAAAATGTAATAATTGTGATACTCTGCACGAGGTTTACGACATATGTCGATCTGAAATAAAGTTTGGAAAAGACCAGACTTCAGTAACACTAACAAAAGAAGACATAAGCTATATGCTTTCAGATCGCATAGTTGACTTATTAACAAAAACAGATGTAGACATATCTGTTTGGGAACATGTCTTAGATATTGTAGAAGAAAGCCGCTGGGGCGAAACAATTGTAATAAAAAGAGATATAATTGGTGAAAGACAACAGGTCAAAGTTTTAGAAGTGCTTTCAGAAGATAAATTTAAGATCAGAAATGAACTAATTAACGATATTATAATTTTGTGAGTCAGAAAATGAATAAAAAAGAAATGGAAAAAGAAGCTAAACTAAAAACAATGTCAAGAAAAATAGTAAAAGAAATACTTGACTTTGGTATAACTGAAAGCCAAAAAATTGATATTATGTATTTTCTTTCAATGGAGATAGAAAATCATGAAACTTCTCACGAAATATCTAAATTTTTAAAAAAGTTTAGGGTAAAATTTAACACAGAAGAAGAAGATAATAAAATTGAAACAAAACCCAATAAAATTATCATTACATAGGAGATAAAATGAACGATAAAATTCTTGAAAAATATGAGACACTTAAAGTTTTAGTAGAAACTTTGCAGGACGACGTAGTTAAAAACTCGCAAGGCAACAAGTCTGCTGGCGTGCGAGTAAGAAAAGGTTTGAGAGAAGCTAAAAAGATAGCTTCAGAACTAGTCAAAACGTCATTAACTTCTGACAAAAGTTAAAAAACTACATAGTAATTTAAAAAGGAGCCATCTGGCTCCTTTTTTCTATATTAGAATAGATAAAACTTTTTCTTTTAGTTTATTTATGGCAATTTTTTCAACTTGACATATTCTCATTCGTGTCACACTAAACATCTTACCGATGTCTTCTAGTGTAAACCTCTCTTCACTGTCAGCACCTATTATTGTACAATTGTAACAATTATCTGATTCTATCCAGTATCTGCATATCTTTTTTTGACATGATTCGTTATTTTGTTTATGATGCTCAAAACATTTCATATTTATTAACGTCTCCTTTTGAAGTATATTCTACCACGAGACAACAAAATTAACAAAAGGCGACAGATGAAAAATATAAAAAATCCTAGAAAACTTTTCATATTAGACACTAGTGTTCTACTATATGACAAGAAATCGATTCACTCATTCCCAGGCAATGATGTATTATTACCACTTGTTGTTTTAGATGAATTAGACAGATTTAAAGAAAAGAAGGGACTAGTAGGCGAAAATGCAAGATTCATAAACAGGTATCTTGATAATCTAAGAGGTCAAGGCAACTTGCACTCAGGGATAGAAATCGAAAATGATCAAACAATCAGAGTTGCATTAAATGGATTTAAAAAAGTGCCCGTCGGCCTTGACTCCAGTCTTGCAGACAATCAAATAATCTCTTTGGCACTTCATTTAACTCAAGAGTCTAAAAATCAAGTTGTCATGGTTACAAAAGACATTAACTTTAGAGTCAAGTGTGATTCTCTTGGTATCAAGTCTGAAGACTACATGAAAGATAAAGTCTTACTGGAGGGAAGCGAGTTCTACAAAGGTTATATTGACTTACATGTTGACGACACAAATATTATAGATGATTTATACGAATCAGGCTCAACAGATGACGAGGCTGTGATAGGCACTCTTTGCGAAACAGCCGGCCGCCGCTTTTATGAGAATGAGTTTATTTGTTTAAAAAATGATCAACAATCTTTCTTAGGCAGATATTCAAAAGGATTTATCAAAAAAGCTATGAAGATGGATGATATGGACTTTGGCCTAGTTGGTGTTAGAGATAGAAATAGAGAACAGTTATACGCATTAAATCTCTTGTATGATGATAGTATTCCTTTAGTAAGTATTACAGGCCTAGCTGGAACCGGAAAGACGTACTTAACTTTGATGGCCGCCGTCGCAGGAGTATACTCAGGCAAGTATCAAAGAATTGTTATAACTAGAAATGTGCAACCTGTCGGAAGAGACATTGGATATTTACCGGGTGACTTAAATGATAAAATGCTTCCGTGGCTTTCCCCAATTATGGACAACTTCAGGCAAGGTCTGAAAGATAAAGATTTAACTTACTTTAACGCAATGAGACAAAAAGGCGTTATAGAAGTCGCGCCTTTAGCATTTATGAGAGGTAGAACATTTAAAGATACATTCTTGATAATGGACGAATCACAAAATTCAACAATTCATGAGCTAAAGACAGTAATTACTAGAGTTGGAGAAAATTCTAAGATAGTTTTATTAGGAGATGTTGATCAAATAGATACGCCTTATATCGACTCCTTGTCAAATGGATTAACTATAGTTGGTGAAAAATTTAAAAATGAATCGATTGCTGGACATGTTCAGTTAAAAAAGGGAGAAAGATCATATTTATCATCGATAGCTGCAAAAATTATTTAACTAAAAAGAACTAATCAATGGCAACATTTGTAAAAGATGATAAAAATCTCCTTGTAAGAGACCAGAATAGGTATCGTAAAGTATACCGATATATTAGAAAGAAGCCCCACCCATTAAATTGCGCAGGAGCAGATATATCTAATTTCACCTGGGGCTGTTACTTTGTAGAATTCGACCATCAGACATCAGTTACGCACCATTTTCCGTGCTGTTATGACACTCCACCTGCTATAGTTGCTACAACTTTTGGAAGTGGCTCACTTGGAAATTATAATGTTTTTGTTAGTTCAGTTACGGAAAGCCAATGCGTTTTTGAAACGAGCGGATACTACACAGGATATGTTCACTATCAAGCCTTAGAGGACGGAGTTTATTCAATGCCAGATATAGGAAGAAGTCTAGAAGTAAAAACATTAAGTTTTTCAAGTACAAACACTCACACATACACATTCACAGCAACTTTTAGTTGTATACCGATAGTAACTGCAACTGCAGATCAAGACGTCAATGTTTTTGTTACAGCTTTATCAAAAACACAAGTGACAGTTGAAGTTTCAGATGCTAATTATAGTGGTAATGTGTATCTACAAGCAATAGAAAAGGGATGCTAAAATGGCAGCAAAGGATTTTACAGCAAATCAAATAAGAACAGCTAAGTTAATTTTAACAGGCGGAATAGGAGTGGGGAACTTAGGCTTATCAGTCTATTCAGGCTCACTTGCATCTGATCATGTTGGAACGTCAACAGACACAGCAATGTATTCTGAAGTCGGAGGCGATGTCACAATATTTGTTTCTGGTTCAGGTATGACAAGAGGTAACTCTGGATCTATAGGCGGTACTGTACTATTTGGTGGAGACATAGCAGTTTCAGGAACAATTTATGCTAGCGGTAGTCATCGCAAGAACCCGTGGGGTACAATAAGCGGGTCTATTCATCAGACTAGAGCCGGCCAGTCGTTTATTTTAGGAACAGGCGCAACAACTATTACTTCTGCTTCTAATGGACAAATAACAATTAACACTCCCGCTGCAGCAGCGAATGCATTTTCAACAATTGATATAAATGACCCAGATTCTGGATTTACGTGGGGCACAGCTGACGTTGTTGCTGATGCAACAACAGATACGCTAAAGTTTGTCGCAGGTGTGGGTATAGAGTTGAGATCAGATCCTGCTGCCGGCAAAGACGCAATTAGAATTACAGCATCTGACTCAGCATTGAAGTATTATGATGAATTTAATGGCTCACCAATACAACCACCCGGAGCATCAGGGTCTCATTCTATTGTCATAGGCGACGGTTCTCAAGCACTATTAGCTGGAACAGGATCGATTATACTAGGTACACAAAATACTGGAAACTCACCATACTCAGCTATAGGCGGCGGCCACAGTAATCAAATTCTTTCAAGTTCAGACTACGCAGCAATCGGTGGTGGATATAATAACGTTATTACCGGAACGTTAAATATAGAATCTGACTATTCAACCATTGGGGGCGGCGATACAAACAAAATAGGCCCAACAGCACAAGGTGCCAAGTCACAGCATTCAGTGATTGGCGGCGGCGACAGTAACTATATCTTTGGGTCATCAAATTCTATGATCTTAGGCGGTGAATCAAACTATACAAACGGAAAGGATGCAGTAGCACTAATAGGGCAATTCTTAACATCTTCAACAGATCAGCAGGTTGTAATAGGTTTTGGTGAAGAATTTGGCGGAACTGGCCTACGGAGTGTAATAGCATCCGGTACATTCTTTAAATCAGCAGGCGCTAACGGCGGCGCAATCAGTGGATCTATTTTCCACACGAAAGACGGAAAATCTTACTTGCAGGCAGGCGCAAATGTCACAATAACTTCTGCTTCAGACGGCCAAGTTACAATTGAGGCTGCTTCAGCTACAAGTGCTGAGTGGACAGATGGCGGCACTTTCTTAAGACCTACGGATAGTTCAGGTGCTGAGCATGTTGTCATTGGCGGCACTTCAATCGCAGCAGCTGACATACTTCTTTCAGCCGACGGTGGTGCAATATTTAATCAGCAAAGCGCAGGAGTCGACTTTAGAGTTGAGTCTAATAATAAGCAGTACGCATTATTTGTCAGCGGCAATGATGACCAGGTACTAATTCTATCAGGTGGTAGCAGCCCAGGTTCTGTAGATGAATCAAAAGGAGCTGACGTTGCTTTCTATGTGTCAGGATCAAAAGATGGGAGACTATTAGGTGAAAGAGGCACTTCACTATTTGGTGGTGATACTTTCGTTTCGGGAACATTGTTCGCAGGCGGCATTGCCGGCGGCGCAATCTCAGGATCACTAACAAGAACTATACTTGGCAGGTCTTATCTTGTTGCAGGACCTAATATCGCTATTACATCAGCATCAAATGGTCAGGTAACTATTGCTAGCACACAGGCTACAACTGAATGGACAGATGGCGGCACTTTCTTAAGACCGTCAGACGCTAGTGGTGTACAACATATTGTTATAGGCGGAACTTCATTAGCAGCTGCTGATATCCTTCTTGAATCCGGCGGCGGCGCAGTATTCAATGAACAAGCTGGCAGCAAAGACTTCAGAGTTGAGTCTAAGAACAATCCTTACGCGCTATTTGTCAGTGGTAACAATGATCAGGTTCTAATTCTATCGGGAGGAAGCCCAGGTACACCAAATGACGCTGCCGGAGCAGATGTTGCTTTCTACGTGTCCGGATCCAAAGATGGAAGATTACTGGGCGAAAGAGGCACATCATTATTTGGCGGCGATACCTTTGTTTCAGGCACGTTGTTTGCAGGAGGCATAGCAGGTGGAGCAATCACAGGTTCAATTACTAGAACAATTACGGGAAGATCTTACCTC
>Ga0209337_1003436_pt1 | contig 11203 bp, 5 predicted proteins | sample LinPmetageLP53_FD_184044 | JGI IMG/M metagenome (GOLD analysis project Ga0209337, IMG submission 184044) | Marine viral communities from the Pacific Ocean - LP-53 (SPAdes) (version 2) | ecosystem: Environmental > Aquatic > Marine > Oceanic | place: Pacific Ocean | collected 2010-02-08 | reverse complement strand
TTTCTAACTCGGCTCGATCTTTTTTTTGCTGAGCTGCCGCGCCACCATCACCACCAAACATATTCATAACACCACCTACTACTCCTGCAACCGCTCCTAAGAATCTTGCAGGACTTACTTTTCTACCTATTGCCATATTTTATTATTTGTTATTTATAATCACAGTTTTCACTATTTTTTTACTTAATTACATTTTAGAAACTTTTCAACATCAAAAAATACATTAAGATCATATATATACATATTAGACACTTTCAAAACACCTCTCATTACTAAAGTACCAGTTCCTCCGGTAAAATCTAATCCTTGTCCAGATTCTAAAGTTTGAGCTGAACTAACCACTATGTTTCCAGCACCAGTCGCCACGGACTTGCTAACCACCGTTGGGTTTGCCACCGCTGGGTTTATATTAGGCCCACTTACTATCATTCCTGGACTAACCAAACTAACACTGGTTAATCCAATAGTAGTACTGCTGCTAACAGCTCCACTTGTTACTGCTTTTGTTAACGGAATATCTGCACCAGTAGACTTATCAAAATCTTTAAATCCACTATAGCGCATCTCTACGCCTGATAATTCAATTTTAACTCGAGTTAAAGTTTCTATATCTTTTTGTCCATAGGCAAATATTCTAACAGCAGAATCTGACTTTAAAGCATCTAGTTGTTGAGTGTTAAATATTATGTCTCCTGCTTGGGCTTTAACGTTGCCATTTCTATCGATAGATGTAACATCATATCCACTAGTACTCACAGCGTCAACAACAACATCATCAACAGTAGTAGTACTGATAAAATTATCGTAATCTCCTTTTTTAAAAACCTGCTGGGTAGCCGTTGCAATGTAATCAGATATTATAGCGGGTGTTGTTGTATTGACCCCAGTACCACTTCTACCGGGATCTAAACGCATTCCTGTAGAAATAACACCTCCATTTCCAACTACCGTAGTTATTGGCCACCTAAAAAATTTAGCAGCACTATCAGTGTCTTCTCCCTCAATAGGTAGAGCTGCGCCTCCAAAAGTTATGGGTGAGTGCACACATAAATCATTGGTTGTAGGGGTTCTTAAAATATTAAAAGTTCTTCCTGCTGGAGCATCGAAAATAACTTCAAAACGAATGTCAACGGTTTCACCTGAAGATATTGATGAGGTGTTTGCCCCAGCACTACTCTGAGTATCGTGGGGTGTCATTCCATTAAAAGGTGGTGTGAATGTGATGGTTTGATTATTAGTAACAGTATCACTAATACTAATTTCTATTTCGTTTGGATTATCATTGTCTGGATCTATTTTTGTAACTAAAGCGTGAAGACTTGCTGCTATACCAGTCTCTGTTACCTTGTCTCCAATCTGTACGTTTTTTGGATTTGTTGCCACATTAGAGCTTCCGTCTCCATTATCTATAGTTATTCTATTTCCAGTCGCGCCAGCAGCTACCGTATTCGTACTTGCAAGATAAAGTGATGGTGCTATAGCGGATAATTTCAAAGTTTTTAATGCATCTTGATATATTATTTTAGTAAGAACACTAGAGTTAGATCCTTTAGATTTATTTACGTTAACAACATCTATCCCTTTTAATTTATTTACAAAAGGAGAATAAGGAGTGTGGTATGTTTTAACGTTGATAGCTGTTTCAGCATGTAAATTCATTGTATATGTTACTAAGTCAGTGTCAGGTAAAGCAACAAACACAACTTTAATCTCATAAATTGTGCCTACTTTTTTCCTACGTAGCATGTACTTTGAAGCCGACCAGGTTTTAGTGTCAAAATTGTACCATTCATTATTTGATGAAAATATTTCAAAACTAAATATCGCTTCAGCATCTCCATTAACCACAAAACTTCTTGTTTCTCCTTGATTAAGTATGTCTCTGTCTTCAAAAGTAAGACCTGAAATATTTTTTGATATATAACCGCTCATAGCTATGTGATCAGCGTCAGACATTAACTTGCCGTTAGGCATGTAATGAAAACCAGCTGGAGCTTCAACCCCGTTTAAAACTTTAACTAAAATTCCAGCAGAATCACTAGGATATTTTTCTGATGAAGGATATTGAGCTAATCGTTGGGTGTTTGCTTGTAATTGCGTTCCTGGCGCTTGAGTTATATTTGATAATCTTGATGAGCTTGATGAACTTGATGAACCTCCGTATCCGTTTGCCATAATTATTTACTATTTATTATAATTTCACTACTAACAGCAAACAGTTCTGCTTTTTCTCTAGAATCGTTTGTAAAGTTTGCTTTAGCGTAATATCCATTTATATCACCATTTGTTTGAGAGTGCTTAGAAAACATAATAAAATGATTAATTTGAGGTACATATTTACCTGAATCATCTATGTCCAATAAAAAAACCCCTACAGAGGGATTTGTAATTCTTAATAAAACACCAATTTTATTTGGTTCACCCACTTCACTTTCAAAATCTACTGCTAGGTTTTGTTGACTTGTTGGCGAGGCATAAACCATGTCCCCAACCTGAAGGGAAGAGTTTAAATTATTAATGTTAAAGCTTAATTGTATCATATTATTATAAGTTTTATGCTCCGATAGTAGGAGTTCCAATGCCTTGGAATGTGAAGTCACCTGTATCTGCAGATTCTAATTCCACATCAATACGTCTATTTATGCTGTTAAACCACTTGCCTTCTTTTTCAATAAACTCTTTGATATATCCTTCTTCTTTATCCGTATACACGGTTTCAACATACCAACCTTTTTTAGCTGATAAATTATAAATGGCTTGATTATTATAAGTTGTGGGTGGTTGGAAATCTAAACTTTTTTGTTCAATTACAAACTTATCAACTTTAGATTGACTACCTTCGTAGTTTAGCGTATTAAAACTTTTAATACTACTAGGTTCATCATTTAATACAACTTCAACAGAAGAGTTTGTATAGACATCATAAAAAGTGTTTCTATCAACTTCTTCGTTATGATGTAGCCATAACTCGCCATCCATAATTGAGTAATATTCATTAGCCATACTTATAGCGTTTTCAGGTGTAAATGACTTAAAGCTAACCCATCCCTTTACATCTTCTCTGTACGAAACGGTTTGTCCTAATCGATCTTCAAGCTGTAGAAAAGCCTTCCAATATGGACCCTCAGGAACACCTTGGTTATTTATTGATAAATAAGAAACATTTCCAAACGCATTTTCATCTACAGTTTGGTCAAGTGTTATTCTCCAACGTCCACCCCCTAAATTCTGCTTAGATATAACCTCTGCACCCTGCGCTCCTTGTAAGGCTAGACTATCACCAATTGCTATTAAATTAGCTATGTAAGTTACAGTTTCAATATTAGCTGTTCCTAATAAAGGAGGAATACCAACAAATTTTGAAGCTGCTAAAACGTTAACCGTAACTATTATGTTGTTTGATAAAGTTACGTTATACTCATTTTTTTTATCATCATAACTGCCAAAAGCAGTATTGTTTAGCTTTAAGTTGTCTTTAAACCAATCTTTCATACCAGCTTCAGATATAGCTGTTAGACCATCTTTAGATAACCTCATAGCAGCTCCACGTACTCTGTCTGTAAAATAAGATCTATAAGCTTCTGTTGCAAAAGACTCAGGATTTGTAGATATACCGTATTCGCCGGAAAAAGGTATTGTTTGACCTAATACGTTTTCAGTAGCCGTTAGATTTGTATTTCCATCAGCGTTAAATACAGCATCTTTATTTGCTAATATTCTTAAACACTTGTCTTCGCAAAGCGTAACTAAATCACTATCTCTTGAATGTAATTTTTGAATACTTCCATATATAGGATTAACATCTTTAGTGATTTTTTCTGCCGCAATAAATTGATTTAAATTATTTAAACCTCCAGTTGAGTTGTAAATTCCAGAATATATTAATCCATAACTTCTTCTTTCTTCTTTGTATTCTTGTTCTAAGGTAGTAGAAACCCTAACTCCATTTGCTATAAATGGTAGATTAAAATTATCTCTAACTCTATTTGATTCTACACCATTTCCAAACGAATAGCAGTTATACCAAGGTAGCGTGAAGGCGGTGTTTTCATATAAGTTTTGCTTTAATTGTACTCTAGCGTAGTAATTACCAGTGCTTGGCTCTTGGAACTCGGTAATTGCCTCAACATTAACATTAAAAGTTAAACCGTCGACTCTAAAACATATCATGCTGCTATTGGTTAAAGAACTAAAAGCACCAGTTGACGTGTTAGGTAAGAGTGAAGCCTCTGCCAAAACTACATCAGCACCATCATAATCTATAGCTAAAAAACTACCACCAAAAATTTGAGTGCACGGGGTACCTATAGGAATTACATCTTGTATATTTGAAGCGTTTATTACAAGGGGAATTGCTGGACTAGCCTCGTAGTAAACATCTAAATCTTTTATTTCTTTAGGCTCCGTCTCCCATATAGCTGGGTTTTCTGATAATACAGCTTCTGGTTCAATGTATTTGATAAATTCTAATTCATAACCAACAGCACCAACACACCCTAAACCAGCGTCTTGAACTCCAATCGTGTTTATGTTAAACTCAGAGTTATGACTGTATCCATTCATGCCTACTTGAACAAATTCCATTTCAGATTCTATTAATGGTTGCTTGTTAGAATTAGTGAAATCAGTGTGCACATTTTGGGTCAAAGGTTTTTTATAGCCACCTAGCTTTAGTTTAAAGCTATTGTGCGCGTGATTAGCGGTGTTAGGGGCTATTATTTCTCTAACAACTAAAAAATCATTTACCCCTGTACCAGGTAAATTGTTTGACACGCTTCGCTCGCTAGAACCAGTGGCTGCCGCTGTATACCTGTGAAGCGCCATACCTACGTGAATTGTAGCGGGATCACCGTTAAAAGTACCAAGAATACTATCGGTGTATAACACTAAATCCTCAGTTAAAGCTGAACCATTAGTGGTAGCAGTACTAGAATTACTTCCGTTAACATCTGTTGCTGTTAATCGAATTACATAGCCACTAGCAATTTTACCATCTGTTAAAGGATCCCAAGCAAGAAGTGGGGTAATATTTTTACATCTCCAACCTGAGGTAAAGTTAAAAGATAGTCCTTCAGCCATTGATGTACCACCACCACTCCATAGACCACCATAATAATTACCTGCATCCTGATACTCCGGAATTTCTGGTGCAACTGCAACGGTACGACCAGAATTATTACGACTACTGTGCCTTAGACTTTTTTTAGTTGAAATATTTGGGCCTAACGTGTAAACGGTTAATGCTGGATCTTCTTTCCATCTAAATTGGCTGTTACCCTGTATGCTTTGTGCAAAAGAAGTGTTTTTATTGTTATTAGCGTAATAATTGTTTTGCGCATCGCCAGAAGCGGTGTTCCAATCACCAAAATTAAAATGATCTTCTTGATCGCTAGCCTCAGGTCCACTAGAGAAAATCCCACCATAAGCTAAGTCCATCCTCCAATAGCCCGCGCCACTGTAAGAAGTGATTCCTTGTTGATTTTGATGCCCCTGCGTGTTATCTCTTCTATCTACATATCCAGTCACATGCACTTGCGAGTCTTTTATACCAATAGTTGAATCTCTTTGTGATTCAATTGAATCAGGCGAAAGATATCTAAAATTCATATCGTCGCTAGTAGATCCGTTTCTAGTAGCTTTTACAGGGCCTTCATCAATAAACCAAACATCAGTCTCAATTGGATTATCAGCTTCAAATCCAGAGCTGTAGAGGTTACTTTCTTGGCAATAAGCCTTCTGCGCAGTAAATATACCATACTGAGTGTCTTTTTTAGAAACTCTCCATCTAGCTGTATGGCCTGTAGTAGTTCCTTGACCAAACTCTTTATACCATTTAGGATGATCTTTCCAATATACGCCTTCAGGATACTCTACATCATTACCGCTTGCGTTGCCGGACGTTAATTGCCTGATATCACCGCGTGTTTCCTCAACAAAATCTTCCGTCCCCCACAAAACTGCTCCAAGCCACAATGTTGATGCAAACCAAGAATCATAATCCATTTTTGATGAACTTCTTCTCATTTTTCTAAAATAAGTTGCCATGGAAGCAAACTCGTCAATTTGATAATAGCCCGAATTCATTCTATGTATAGTGTCACCATATCCCGAACCACTAGAAGCACCAGCATTAAACCAATCCCAAACTTCATCAAAACCACCACCACCACTAGTTGCAACAAATGTACCGGAAGTCGGCATTTCAACAATGGGAGACATTCCATTGGTTGTTAGGTCTTCTAATTTCCGGTAAGGACTTCCGCCCGCAAAAACGTTTTTTGTAAGCATTTTACTAGTGTCAGTCCAGTGAAGATCTATATGGTCTTGATGGTTTTTCATCAAATACACTTTCTTACTTGCTAACGTTCTGAATTCTAATCCTGGTATAAAACTTTCCCCAATATTTGAAGTAAAAGTTTCATCTTCGTATATTTTAATAAAAAATCTACCGTCAAATTGTGGTTTATTTTCTGTCTTGTATCTGTATATATTAACTATGGTACCATCATTAATGCTGGTTGATGTAGCCCCAGTAACATCATTAGAAACAAAGTTTACGTCAGCATTTAAAGGTCTGTCTAGCTGTACGTAGTAATTAGGATCTGAAATACCAATGCCCTCTCTATCGTGCTCTATAGAAGTTATTTTATATCTATCAGAAATTTGATTACCATTAGTAAACTCAACATACAAAGTTTCATTAACTTCTTTTAAATCAAGATTTCTTCCTGGTCCACTTCCCCATGGATTGTAGCTCATCATGAAATTATCGTTTCCTTGAAAAGGAAGAGGTTCTGCTGAAAATAAAACAGAATTATTGAAATTGCTATTATGTGTTTGAGACGCCGCTATTAATCTAGTTGTTTTTATAAAATCCGGTGCTTCATTTTCTATTGCTATAATTTTATATCTAGCTGGAGAAACTACTAGCGTGTCTTGATCAGAGCCTTTTTTAAGAATTAAAAACGTATCAATATCTATCTTGTCTCTATCTGAAGAAGGAAACGACATCCAAACATTTCCATCAGCAGCATCATAAAACCTATCCATAGCCATGTTGTAATACTGGCCTGATGTTTCTTTGACGTAAAACTTAAAGTGTGTTAAGCCCTCTGGTTTGTTAGCCAAGCCGTTTAGCATAACTCTTATTTTGGTAGCTTTATCAGCATCTTCTTTTGAAAGCTTTTTTGTTCCCGTAGAGTTAGATATAACCGGTGTTTCCCTGCCGTAATCGTCAGTAAAAACAACCCCAAGTTGGTATTCTCTAATTGACTTTATAGATTGAACCGAAGAAGAGCTATTGGTAAATATTAATTCTGCTGATTCTAAACCGTCTTCTTGTATAATGATTCCTGGAGCTTGTGCCGGAGTTTGTTGCCACGTTACGGTAAATTCAGGCGCGTATTTTTTTCCAGAAATAGTTTTAAGATCGTAGTTTTGTAAGTAGTTAGCGTAAACTATTCTGTTACCAGTAATGTCTTGAGCTAATGCTTTTCTTGGAACGTTATCAAACGGTCTTAGTAATTGATTTGATGGAAGTATACTTTGCACTTGTTCTCCGGTAATTACATAGGGTTTAGAATACTGGCCTTGTCTCCAGTCACCAAGACATGAATACCAAGTGTTTAAGCCACTGTTAATTCCTTCTTGATCTGGTTTTATTGTATCTACAACGTATATGCTTGGAGAGGTTTCGTCTTTGAATAAAATATCAATAGCAACAACATCTTTAGGTGTTGATGCTGTTACAACCCTACTTAGCTCAATGCTACCGGCTCTATTAGTCATACCTAGATTATATCCTTTTCTAGGATGGTAATCAAAAGATCCAGGTAAAAATGCTACTTGAGTAAAGGGAGCAAATGCAGAATACTCTCCATCTTCAAACTTGTATCTATAAGAAAATCTTGGAAACTTAAACTCAAACAACCTTTCTTCTTCATCCCATAAATCAACTGCATAGCGCAAGTAATTTGATCCTTCACTAGGTATAGGAGCAAAACCATCTAAAGCTATAATTTTTACTTTTATAGTGGTGCTACCTGTGTTTTCATCTTCATTAGGATCTTGTGCAAGCGGAACTGCATCTTCTATAACACCTTTTATAGTGTAGTCTGTAATAGGTAATCCAGGCGGAGTTCCATCATCATCAAAAGGTTGAAAAACAATTTTAGTGCCTATTGCTATGTTATTTAAAACGTTGCTTGAATATGTAGGATTAGGTTTATGCCAGCCAGTTAAACCATCATCATCATTTATAGGTCCTATAGGACCAATGTTGCCACTAGTGATTCCCTCGGTTATTGTTATGCTAAACGTATTACTACCATCTTCAGTTGATAGGCCTGAAAAGTTATACCTGTCTGGATCTTCAAAAGAAGATGGGTTGGTAGGTTGACTCTCAAACTCTGCAGTAGTAACTATATCAATAACTCCAGTGTATGTTTTTGAATCGTCTCGCGAAGAAACAACTCTCATATCCAATGGTTTTTTTGGTGCTTTTCTTATAACTGTTATGTGTTTCTCTTCAATTTGTGGGGCTGTTGAAGGATCTGATAAGTCTTGACTGCTATTTATAAGTTTAGTTTGATTAAAACCATCCGTACCTTGCTTGCAGCGTTCTATATTTATTTTTTTTGGTTCAGAGTTGTTGTCTGTCCAAAACAACATTCCGTCTATAATATTTATACCGGTTACAGGTTTTGTTGGATCAAATTTCAACGCGTTTTCTTTTTTATCAACAAACACCGCAATTGGATTTTGGTTTTTGCCTGAATATTCAAGTATAAAATCTGCGTTGTATGACCACACCAAGTAGTACAAGGCATCATTTTTTTCGTCAGCAATAGAACCAACACAAACAGCGCCTCTACCTATAGTTTGTAATAGCTCCTTGTCATGCAAACTTTTATTACCAAGTATATTTTGAACAGTACCAACCTCGGATCCTTCTGAAGTTGAAACCTGTATATTCATTGCATCGGAGTATTGTCCATTAGGAATAAGTCTTTCATCAAGATCTTTATTCATCTTTCCGCCCGTAAACTGATGTTTAATTTCTGGCATGTACTAGTGTTTTATTTGTTTCGATTTACCTCTTAAAATTTGAGTGAGTTCTTCTAACTTAAGATTTGATAATCTTAATTTTGCAGTTCTAATAGCTGCAAATTTTTCTTTCTTAAGTCTAGGAACTAATTGTTGTGTTTGCATTCTACCAGAAGCTATAGAATGTAATATTGATCTATACATTGCTTCTTCAGCAAACTTATGAATATGCATTTCGTCATCAGTTCCTAGACCGTCGCTTATATAGTCTAAGATCACAGTTTTCCCGCTAATGTTAGAGCTAAAATGTATTTTTCCAGCAACGTGATCCATGTAAAAAGAGCCGTTAGCTTGAGCATGTTGAGGGTCTAAGCCATATCTTTCTCCGTTTATAGGCCAATAAGTATCGTCTTCGTAATCATCATTATTATTTTCAGATGGAGTTTGGGATTTATAATTCGCCCAAGTATCAGAGTCTTTTAAATCTTCAGAAACAAAAGTTATTTCGCCGCCAGACGCCACACTATTAGTTGGCAATAGGTTTACAACTATTGTGTTAGAAAAAACATTTGTTACTCTAGTCTTAGAGTTGAAAAGCTCATGAGAAACTATCATGCCAACTTTAATGTTTGTTAATTCAGAGGCAGTACCGGTTATTTTATTATCTGTAATATTCCAAGATAAATTTTCTACTATATAAGACTCTTTTTGAGGAAGTAACAACGCGCCATCTGCTTTCTCAAAATTTAAAGTTGTCCCAGCATTGCTTTGGCTAGGAAAATTAGCAACACCACCACTGTCTCGTATAGTTATTTTTGTGATACCAAGTGCATTTTCTGTCGCGGCTATAAAGGTTGAGCCAGGAATATAAGGGCCAGTAACTCGCATTCCCACTAAAATATCCTTGTACTCTGCGTCTAACTCAATTTTACTAGAGAGAGAGTCTAGAGTTCCAATAGCTTGTAGCTTAAACAACCCCTCGGAGTCTTGAAGAGGATTTTCAGATGGATTTGATGTTTTTGATGTTGGATATAGTAAATGCTTTATACCCGCTGAATCTACCGTGCTAATCTTAGTATAGTTAACATAGTCTTGCGGTAAAACCATTTGTAGGGATGCGGGTACAGTAATCTCCTGTGCTTTAAAAGATTTTAACGTATCAAAAGATAATTCAGCTAAAGCTCGTTGTGCGTGAAAAGCTACATCTAGTCTTTTTGCTTTTGATATAATCTTATCTTCACCAACATACACTAGCATGAATTGATTTATAATATCTTTTAAAGAAACAAATTGATAGTTTGTAAAATTTTTTCTACTTCCATCTTTATTGTAATACTGCTGTGGTAATTCGCTTAGTAGTGCCATTTATTATTGTTTTTCTTGTTGTACTTGAGTTTGCTCTAAAGCTTGACCTACTTGTACTATTTCCTGTGCTTTTAAGTTTATACCAGCAAGCTTTAATATTTTATAAACTAATTCAGTTTCTTCAGATTGGTGTAATTCAAAATCTATTGCTATATTATCGTTATACAACGCTTTATCATTTACAATTACATAAGCCCATTCAACTTTACTTGGCCTAAATATAAAACTTAAGTTTACATCCCCATCTATTGTAGATGGCGAAATCCTTAAGCCCCTTGTAGTTATACATCCAATAGGCCTTTCACGAGTAGGCATTGTTAGTGGACTTAATGCTGCTAGATCAAAGTCTTTACTGTTTAACAACTCAACTGGCCTACCGCTAGCAAAAACCGTGCCAATTTTGTATATATTTTGAGGTATTGCTCTGAAGCCATCCCCATCTACTGGCATAGATCCTTGCACAAAAGTACTGGGCGCTACTTGCTCAAATATTCCAATTTTTTCATATAAAACACTAAGTGGATCAGAGTATTCTTGAGTGTTACCAGGCGTTCTATTGTATTGATTTATATCATAAAAATATTGTTCAAATATTTCCATCTGTGCGTGGTTAGCAAGTAAGTTAAACTCCTGAGGCGTTATATAACCTCTCTGCTCTTTATTAGCTAAAACTAATACTCTCTGATATACCGTGTCTATACTTACCATAATTTCTTTTTTTGTAGTTTACGATCGCTCCATAGAGCGACCGCATCTACAGTTAGATTAATTTAATCTTTTTTCAATATTGGAG